>Ga0080006_1146189_pt1 | contig 156111 bp, 144 predicted proteins | sample RS3BMetagenome_FD_69209 | JGI IMG/M metagenome (GOLD analysis project Ga0080006, IMG submission 69209) | Ferric oxide microbial mat and aquatic microbial communities from Rainbow Spring, Yellowstone National Park, USA - RS3B (SPADES... ...
GTAAGGTTCTTCGCGTTGCTTCGAATTAAACCACATGCTCCACTGCTTGTGCGGGCCCCCGTCAATTCCTTTGAGTTTCAGTCTTGCGACCGTACTCCCCAGGCGGAGTGCTTATTGGGTTTCCTTCGGCACCGGAGGTGGTACCCTCCGACACCTAGCACTCATCGTTTACCGCGTGGACTACCAGGGTATCTAATCCTGTTTGCTCCCCACGCCTTCGCGCCTCAGCGTCAGGTTTCGTCCAGTCAGGCGCCTTCGCCACTGGTATTCCTCCACATCTCTACGCATTTCACCGCTACACGTGGAATTCCCCTGACCTCTCCGACCCTCAAGTTTCCCCGTTTCCAAGGCCATCCCAGGGTTGAGCCCCGGGCTTTCACCCCAGACGTGAAAAACCGCCTGCGCGCGCTTTACGCCCAGTCATTCCGGACAACGCTTGCCCCCTACGTATTACCGCGGCTGCTGGCACGTAGTTAGCCGGGGCTTCCTCCTTCGGTACCGTCTCGCCAAGAGCATTCCCTCTCCTGGCCGCTCGCCCCGAATGACAGAGCTTTACAATCCGAAGACCGTCTTCACTCACACGGCGTTGCTCCGTCAGGCTTGCGCCCATTGCGGAAGATTCCCTACTGCTGCCTCCCGTAGGAGTCTGGGCCGTGTCTCAGTCCCAGTGTGGCCGGTCACCCTCTCAGGTCGGCTACGCATCGTCGCCTTGGTGGGCCGTTACCTCACCAACCAGCTAATGCGCCGCGGGCCCCTCCCTCAGTGACGCCATAGCGCCTTTCCTTCTCCTCTCATGCGAAAGAAGAACCTATCGGGGATTAGCACCCGTTTCCAGGCGTTATCCCTGTCTGAGGGGCAGGTTGCCCACGTGTTACTCACCCGTCCGCCGCTGATGGCCCGAAGACCACCCGCTCGACTTGCATGTATTAGGCACGCCGCCAGCGTTCGTCCTGAGCCAGGATCAAACTCTCAAGCATTGTGTGTCTCTTGCTTCTCCATCTCGATACGTGTTTAGTTTTCAAGGATCCACTGCCGTCCGCCACCCTGCTTTCAGGCGCTCCGTCCGGCCTTGCGCCGCCTCTCGTTCGCGGCGACAAAAGATAATATAGCACAGCCAACCAACACGAGTCAACCATATTCGCCATGTTATTTTATGTATTCCCTCATCCAGAGAATATTATCAGCGATTAAGAACGCACCGTACTGGACCTCATAACTTGGTATTTAGACGTATGCTTTTATATTATGACGTAATTATGGGGGGGAGAATGGGCTTTTACCCACTGGGAAAACGGCTCAATTGATGGGCGTTACTCCGCAAACGATCCGTTGGCGGCAGAAAGAAGGAAAATCAAAGAGGACCTCGAACGGTACATGAATAGCCATGGAATGACCGTGGAGGTTACGCATAAAACTGGCCCGAATTCCTCTCGGGAAGAGTTGGTTCAGGACCTTCTCACCATCGTAACCGTATTTTCAGTGCGTATGTACGGAAAGAGGTTACAGGAATTCTGGCAGAAGGAAAAGCAGTTGATGAATGACATGGAAGGAGGCGACGGGCGTGGCATTCATCATCAAAACGATCAAGATCGGGATCCATAAAGAGATGAATTCCGGCAAGCGCCAAGCCATTTTCGATACGCAAGCGCTGTACAATCAAGCGATCGCTTTCTATATGGACTTCTTTGTCGGGCACCTGGCCATCTTCGATGACAAGAAGCCGTATCAGAAAAAAGACGATACGATGAGTGAGCGCCCATGGAACGCGCAGGAAATCCTCGCGTTTGCAGAGATGCATACACTCGAAACAAAAGCGCATCCGCATCCGATCTGGCCGCTCATCGAGACTGCGCCAAGCGTTCGAACCATGCCGACCAGTCTCCGCCGCGCCGCCATCAACCACGCCAGCGGCAAGGTCAAGTCCTGGTCCAGTTCACTTAAAAACTGGGAGGCAACCGGAGAAAAGGGGCGCCGCCCACAGCTTGGCGCCCCGAACGAGCCAATCACTTTCTACGCAGATATGGTGCAGCATCCCGATTTTGACCTACTGGTCCGAACAGAAGTGCGCCATGCCTTCCTCGCCGTCAAGCTGTGGAGCGGGGACAAGTGGCAGTCTGTTGCGCTCCCTGTTGTGGTTCACGACAAAGCCCGCGTGGAACTCGCGCAATCTCAGGTTGAGCAAATACGAATCCGGACAGAAACGGCAACGATCAAAGCGGCAAAAGCCACAAAGGTCACAAAAGAGCCGTGGAGCGAGGAAGAACGCGCCCGTATTCGTCCGCATCTCTGGTGTGCACAGTCTCCATCGATCTACATCCGCAAGGACAAACGATATCCAGACGACCAGCGGTTCAGTATCCATATCCCCATGGAGATGTGGATCGATGCGCCGAAGAAGGCCGAAGTCCAGCGCGCACTCCAGCCAGATATGCCGGTGATAACGGTGGATTTAGGCGTGAATCGGTTGGCGGTCATGGGTGCGTTCCGGAACAGCCAACTCATCGCCGCGAAGTTTATTCACGGGGGAACACTCAATCATCATCGTCACCAATTGCTCCGCGTCATCAATAACAAGCGCACACTCAGCGGGCGCTTGCAACCAGGCGTACAGGATAACGCAGTCCTCTGGGAAAAGGTGCGAAACCTTGACGACAACGCAGCGCGGCAGGTTGCCTCGCAGATTGTCGGCTTCTCCCAGGGCCACGGCGCCAAAGTCATTGTGTTTGAGTTTTTGCGCAAGTACCGGGCACCGAAAGAAACGATGAGTCGCAGTGGGCGCAAGAATCACAAACGCGGCTACTGGCTGCGCGGCCAGATTGTGAAGTGGGTGCGTGATCTGGCGTTTCGGGAAGGCATCCTGACCGTTGAACACAGTCCTGCCTATACATCGCAGATGTGCCCACACTGCTCTGCCTTGGGGAACCGCAACGGGCACCGTTTCACCTGCCAGAATCCCGATCACCCGTATCGTGCGGATGCGGACTTTGTCGGTATGATGAACTTGTACAAAAAGTGGAACAAGACATTCGTCTATCCGCGCAAGAGCAAGAAAGCGGATGAACCAAAGCCAGTGACGGTCACAGAGCTTGTGGCGGTATAACAACACTGGTCTGAGGCAAAGCCATTGACTGTACCTCAGTGCCCGCGTGGTACGGGAAGAATCTGAACTCATCTCTTGGGATGCGGCTTGCCGAACAGGGGGAAGAGTATACGCCGACAAGAACGCCCAATCTCAAGCGTTCTCCACTCGCAGGAGTGAGAAAAAGGTCAGACAAACAACGGGTAAAATCTACATTTGACCATCAAATGAGGCAACTGTTGATACCACGTTCCCGATCAAATTTCTCATTGTCTACAAAGGAATAAATCCCTGCCGCGAGTTTAGCGGCCTTCAGGCTGCACCTGTTTGAGCGGCTAGGGCAAGGCGTGATCCGGTGAATCTCAGCAGGAATAACTGTAGCTTCGGGGATATTCTAGATATTCGGGACCTTCGGAGAATCAGCGAATGGCATTCGGCGCGTCTGTCGAGGAACAACCGTATCTTCGGGATATCCGGGATAGACATCCATGTCTGAGTTTTGCGAAGCAAAATCTCACTGCTGCGCAGCACCAACAACCGGGATAAAAATCGCCTGTGGCGATTTTTCGGGATGGCCTATTTGATCAGAGCGCGAAATAACCGCATGTAGTATACTTGCATAATTATGCAATTCTGATTTGGATTTAATGAACTTTGGATTAATGAACTTTTATGAAGGAGTTGCTTGACGATGAATCAGCAAGAGACCTTGACGCATGCGCGTATCCTGATTGCCTGTCCGGACCAGCCGGGCGTCGTTTCTGCAGTAGCAGGCGCACTGTACGGATTGGGAGCAAACATTACGGAGTCAGCACAACACACGACCGATCCATCGGGAGGCGCCTTTTTTATGCGCATCGCCTGCTATATACCTGCTTCGCGCGATCTGGAGGCACAACTGTTCGACGTGTTTCAGCCGCTGGTGAATCGCTTTGCCATCCACTATGAGTTGTCGCTTGGTCAGCGGCGTCAGCGGATGGCCATCTTCGTTTCCAGAGAGGACCACTGTCTCGTCGAATTGTTGTGGCAACGCCAGAGCGGCGGACTGAATGCTGACATTGCGATGGTGATCAGCAATCACGAGACGCAGCGAGCTACTGTGGAACAGTTTGGCATACCGTTTCACTACACACCTGTGACGCCTGACAGCAAGGACGCAGCAGAGAATCTGCAACTGCAGTTGCTGGATGGCAGCGCTGATTTCCTTGTTCTGGCACGGTATATGCAGGTCTTATCGCCGCGCATGATTGCGGCCTTTCCGAATCGGATCATAAACATTCATCACTCCTTTCTGCCTGCTTTTAGCGGAGCCAAACCGTATGAGAGAGCGTACACACGCGGTGTCAAAATTATCGGCGCCACAGCCCACTATGTGACGGAGGAACTCGATGCAGGTCCAATCATTGAACAGGACGTGCTGCGAATCAATCATGGCTACACTGCAGCCGATATGAAGCGCGTCGGCCGCCAGGTGGAGCGCACCGTACTCGCCAGAGCCGTGCAGTGGCACACCGAGGATCGCATCCTTGTACACGCAAACAAAACAATCGTCTTCCTATAATACACATCTATTTTCTCCACCCGGCCCCCCACCTTGCGGAACCATCAGCCGGAAACGAACTCGCTCAGCCGGGATCGCAACCTGTTCCGCTGCTCAGACACGGCTGCGCCGAACTCGCCTCGGAACAGGTTGCGATCCCGGCTGGGCTGGGCACATTTTTCAAGGATAATGATTCCACATACTCACATTTTGCAGTATGCTAGTCTGTGGCAGTGGAAACTTGGATGGGGAAGTGACGCGTTCAGTGAGCACACCATTGAATCATGGACAAAAACAGACAGAGACGCCAGCGCTGATCACGAACACTCTGGCTTCAATAAAAATGTCCATTGCAGCGGAACTCTTTGGAGTTGAGCGGACAATCGACGAACTTTTCATTGCCCTGTTTGCGCGCGGACATATCCTGCTTGAGGACGTTCCAGGCGTCGGCAAGACAGCGCTTGCGAAAGCGTTCGCCGCGCGTCTGGGTCTGACATTCCACCGCATCCAGTGCACGCCCGACATGCTGCCAGCCGATGTGGTGGGGGGTCTGATCTTTAATCCCAAGTCCGCTGAATTCCAGCTTCGCAGAGGACCTGTATTTGCAAATCTGCTGCTGGTGGATGAAATCAATCGCGCGCTGCCGCGAACGCAGTCCGCTCTGTTGGAGGCCATGGCGGAAGGCCAGGTGACAATCGACGGCGAAACCCACCGTCTACCCGATCCGTTTATGGTGATCGCCACGCAGAACCCCGTGGAATCCCAGGGCGTATTCCCACTGCCCGAAGCGCAGATTGACCGCTTTTTACTCAAGACGTCCCTTGGCTATCCGACCGCAGACGAAGATGTCCAGTTACTTGAACGTCATGCACTGTCCACCCCATCACCCGCAGAGAATGCGATGTCTCCAATGAGCGACGCTTCCTCGCTGTTGACGGAAATCAACCACATACATGTCAGCAGGGAACTTTTACAATACATATCGCGCATCACACACGCAAGCCGCAATCACCCCGATGTTGAAGTGGGAGTGAGCCCGCGCGGCATGATCATGTTGACCAAGGCCAGTCAGGCGGCTGCGCTGCTGGCGGGAAGAACCTATGTAATCCCCGATGATGTAAAACGCGTGGCGACAATCGTGCTGTACCATCGTCTTGTATTCCGGAGCTATGATGCGAGCATGGAGCAGCCAGAAGAATGGATCGCCGGCGTCCTCGCCGGCGTTGCGGCGCCCGTGGACGGCTCTGCCGTATGAGCGTCTTCTTGATTGCCATTCTGGTCTCGTTTCTATACGTGTGGCGAAACCTCTGGCGCTACTTTGTATTGCCGGAGATCCGCATTGACGCCGCTGTCACAAGCCCTTCCATACCGTATGGAACTGCTACGCAAATCGACTTCACCGTGCAAAACAGTTCCCGATTGCCCGCTCCGCACGTCACCTGTCAGTTGGCGCTGCCGCCGCAGATGCGACTTGTACCGCCGACCGATGCGGCGGTACACGATGAGAAGGCGAATCGCATTGCCTTCACGGTCGGACTAAAGCCGCGCGAAACGGTCACGGTGAGGTTTCAACTGTATGGGTGCAAACGCGGTCGCGCGGTCATTCCCATTGTACATGCAGAACTGTCCGATGGACTGTTCACTCGCTATCACGAAGAACTCTCAACGCACCTTGAGATGGTTGTCCACCCGGTGCATACCCAGGTCGCCAGGCGACGCGAACCCCCGCAGAGAGACCTGGGTCCAATTGCCGCGCCGCGCAAGCTCTACCCATCATCGCTCGACTGGATAGACATGCGCGCGTATCAGCCGGGAGACTCGATTCGCGATATTGCCTGGATGGCAAGCGCCAGACGGCAGTCGCTCATCGTACTGGAACGCTCCATGGCGGTTCGCAGCAATATCATTCTGATAGCCAACGCCCAGACGATCAGGGAACACTGGCTGGGCACCATACCGGAGACTGTCGAAAAGGTGTACGAAGAAACCATGCGTCTCGCTATCCAGTTTCTGCAAGGCGATGCCGGCAGTGTGTCCGTTTACTCGAATGCCTATAGCGCGCCCCGTTCAAGGCGCAAGCGCTACCGAGTGGCCAAAGTTACGGGGGGAAAAACCCCGCGCAGCATCCTGAGCCTGGGCCACGGGATCGGGCGGCTGCCTGTGTACTGCCTGGCTCCCCTGTCAGAATTGCTCGCCAGTACGGCCCGCGATGAACGGGAACCATCCGACATCGTACTCGTTACAGCCTACGAAGACGACCTTTCCAGACAAGCCTGCCGCCAGTTGCAGGCAGAGGGCCACCGCCTGCATGTCATATCTGTGCCAGCGTCGCCCGCTGCCGACATGACACGCGAAACAGACGCCGCCACTCGCGACCGCTCTCTTTCACACAGTGGCGGTACAAGGAGTTGATCCGAATTGAACTGGCCAGCAGAAATTGCAGATCTGCTTGTGGCAAGCGGCGTCACTGCACTGCTGATTCATTTGGGCGACCCGTCTCTTGTGTACAGAAGTGCCGGTGCGGTTTTGGTCGCTGGATTGACTGTCAGCGTCCTGTTCCAGCGACTGCGCCAAGCCCGCTCCCGGCATTTTCTGCTCGCTGCGGCGACGGTCGCGCTGCTTTTATGGTCAGCGCTGCACGGCGGAGCCGGTACACTGCTGCTATGCGCCGGCGGGTGGTCGCTGTATGCCGCCCGTCGACTGTTCAGTATAGGTCGCACCATCGACGACGGGCCGCAGCTCAAATACCTGGCGATTGATCTCGTGCTCATGGGCGTTACACTGGCGCTTAATCTTGAGGCGGGCCGGATTGCGGCGCTGGCAGCCGCGTGGTTTGTCATCGCAACCTGGATGCGATTGCTGGCGTTTCGCTTTAAGGAGATCAGCTACGCCAAATCCCGGGGATTGGTGAATGTTCCCGCCGTCGGGGGTGTGGCGACGGGCGTATTGGCGACATTTGCGACCATCCTGTTCACACTCGTGTATCTTCACAATTGGCTGACCGAGATCCTGATCGCGATCGTCCGCCCTATTGCCACCATCCTCTTATCGGGACTGTTCGCCTTCTTGCAGACGCTGACGAATCGCAAAAAACGGCCGTCGCCGCCGCCGAACCCAGGCAGTCAGCGCCTGCATGACGCGGTAAGCAGAGCGCATCGCCTAGCGACAGTGCCGCACTGGCTCATCATGACCCTCGACATCGGACTGATTGCGGTGATTGCTGCTGTCATTGTAGTTCTGTATAGACGCCTGAAAAACAGTCTGCCAGAGCAACCGTCTGACATCCAGGTTCCCTTGATCACGCGAACGCGCATCAAACGTACTGAAGCGAGAATGGCTGAGCCATCCTCGCCATTACGAAAGCTGTTTGCCGACTGGCGCAGCTATGGATTGTCCGGCACATCATCCAGTTATAAGAGCGGCGATACGGCGCGCGAATGTCTGATCGCATTTCAAAACAGCGCAAAACTGCACGCATTCGATAACGCCGCCAGTCGCAGCGCCGCAGCGGAACAGCTGATCGCCCGCTATGAACTCGAACGCTACGGCGAACTGCCCGCTACAAAGGAAGAGACTGACTCGCTTCGGGAAACCCTGCGGCAATCGGGAATCGCAGTCCACCCAACCAAAAAATAGACCACCCGAAAAATCGCCGCAGGCGTATTTTCTTCCCGGTTGTTGGTGCTGCGCAGCGGTGAGATTTTGCTTCGCAAAACTCAGACATGAGATTTTGCTTCGCAAAACTCAGACATGAGAGTCAATTCTGTCACTACTGAAACTGAGTCAGCAAACGTTCGTAATCCGAATCCGTCAATACATGCTGCGCGGCAGCCAGACCTGTCTTCGCGAAATTGGGAACGGAATCCTCGTAGGTCGGTCGGTCATGCTCATACAGGACGCCAGTAACGACCGAATGCGTCTGTTCCAGTTTTGCCATAGCCATGGCCAGACTGGAGGAGTCGTACTCGGCGTCGTCCTCCACCTTGACGATGTTTGTTTTGTAGAATTCATACGTGTTTTGCTTGTTGAACGTCACGCAGGGACTGAAGATGTTGACAAACGAGAACCCTTTATGTTGAATGGCGCGTTTCAGCACCGCGCTGAGTTGGGGAATGTCGCCGGAAAATCCCTGCGCGACAAACCCACAGCCAGCGGACAACGCGAGCGAAAGTGGGTGAACGGGAAATTCAACCGCTCCCTTGGGCGCGGTTTTTGTCACAAAACCAGGGTCGCTTGTCGGTGATGTCTGTCCGGTGGTCAACCCATAAATATGATTGTCCATAACCAGATACGTGATATCGATGTTGCGCCGCATGGCGTGAATGAAGTGCCCCATCCCGATGCCAAACCCGTCGCCGTCGCCTCCCGCCGCCAGAACCGTGAGGTCCCGGTTGGCCAGTTTGACGCCCTGTGCGCTCGGCAGTGTTCTGCCGTGAATGGTGTGCAGCCCATAGGAGCCAAAATAAGCCGATAGTTTCCCTGAACAGCCGATCCCCGAGACGACCACCATTTCTTCAGGATCAAGGCCAAGGTCAACAGCCGTGCGCTGCAGCGCGTTCAGGACGCCAAAATCTCCGCACCCTGGGCACCATGTCGATTTTTCTCCTTTGAAATCAGCTAATACTGCCAACTGAAATCACCTCTTTCGCCCGTTTGACGATGTCGGCGACCAGCAGCGGATCACCGTCGTATTTGAGACATGATGCAATCCTGTCATGGTAGCCGAGTTGCAGGCGCAGCAGATCAGCCAGTTGCCCGCGCGAGTTCACTTCCACCACCAGCACTGTTTGTGCGCCTGCCAGATAGGGCCGGATCAGATCGGCGGGAAAGGGGGCGACAACGCTCACCTGTACGTGGGCGACGCGAAGATCCGCCTGCTCAAGTTCCGCACGTGCTTCATCAATGACGCCGCGAGTTGATCCGAATCCAACGAGTGTGATCTGGGCGTCTACCGGTCCGGCCACGCTAACCCCGGACAGTTCATGAAAAGAAGCCAGTTTATGCGCGCGTTTGTCCATTTGCAATACTCGCATGGTCTGGTCTTCCATTTCGCTGCCGAATTCATCGTGTTCATTGCCAAGCGCAATGAAGCGACCACCCTTTTGACCGGGAATCGCACGCGGAGAAATGCCGTCTTCAACAACTTGGTAGCGCTTGAACTCACCCTTGGAAACTCCTTCAAGATCGGACTGCTTCAGCAGTTTGCCTCGCGCAATCCGGACACTGGACGTGTCGAGCGTATCGATCGATCCCTTACTCATGCCCATGTAGAGGTCACTCGCCAGAATAACCGGACACTGGTACGTTTCCGCAAGGTTGAATGCTTCCACTGCATATCGGAAACACTCTTCAATGGTTGTCGGCGTCAACACAATGCGCGGAATCTCGCCGTGGGATCCATATAACGCTTCATACAGATCGCTCTGCTCCGTTTTCGTTGGCAGCCCAGTGCTCGGACCACTGCGCTGTACATCAACGATGACAAGCGGCGTTTCTGAGATGCCTGCCAGCCCAAGAGTTTCCATCATGAGTGAGAAGCCAGGTCCAGACGTGGAAGTCATCGCTCGTGTGCCCGCGTAGTTTGCGCCCAGAGCCATGTTCACCGCAGCGATTTCATCTTCCGCCTGAATGACTACGCCGCCGTACTCGGGGAGATACTTCACGAGCCAGTACATAATCTCTGTCGCAGGTGTGATCGGATAGGCGGCAAGCACTCGACATCCGGCTGCCAGAGCGCCTAGCGCAGTCGCTTCATTGCCTGAGATATAAAGGTGGTTGGGCGGAATTGCAGCGGGTCGCGAAGGCAACTGAAGATGATGGGAAAAATGCTGGTTGTAGTAGTCATAACCGACGCGCACTGCGCTGAGGTTGCTGTCAACGACCGCTTGTCCCTTCTTTTTAAATCGGTCTTCAATAACAGATAAAAACTCTTCGGGAGCAAGACCCACGATCGCTGCCGTGACGCCGACAGCAACCATATTTTTCATGATGGCGCTGCCCGCCTCTTTCGCCAAATCCGTGAGCGGTATACTGCAAAAATGGACGTTGCCAGTTTGCGGAGGCTGAATCTTGCCGCTGGTGCCATCGGCAATCACGATACCTCCAGCGATCAGTTCATTCCAGTTGACATTGACTGTCTCCTGATCAAAAGCAACGAGAATATGCAAATCATCGCCATGATGGCCGACTTCCCTGTCCGTGATCCTGATCTTGTAGTTGGTGTGTCCGCCTTTGACGCGCGACATAAAATGTCTATAGGCAAATGCGTAATACCCCAGCCGGTGCAGAGCCCAGGCAAAAATCTCGCCTGTGCTATCAATGCCCTCACCCTGTTCCCCGCCGACTTTCCAGCCGAGTTCCCCGTTCAACCAGATACGCCTCCCCTAAGTCACCCGCATACTGCAATCTGTTTCATCTTCATATTAGCACTGTTCAGAAAAAGTGAAAGGGGGTTGCCGATAAAAATCGCGGTCAGACGCATAACCCTTTGCTTTGCGGGGGATTCTATAGCTGCCACTTACAGCACAATGCCCAATCCTGAGGTGATTATGTTCATGGTTCCCATAGGTGCCGTGATTGCTTGCGGCGCACTGCTATTGGCGTCAACCGGTACAGGCGTGAGCTATGCAGCGCAGCCGAACGCCGCAGCGCAGTCACTGTATGCCGCCAGGCATAATGCAACAGAAAGGGTGAAACACAAGAACAGCGTGGCGAAGCATGGCGAACAGCGCCACACTGCGTTGCCTGTATCGCACAGTCGCAACCAATCGATTGAGACAGTTGAGGCCATAGCTACGTTGAGTCCTGTCTTGAGTACGGCAGAGTCATTCGGAAAACTGTCAGTGAGCAGCACGTTCGATTGCAAACTCACGGCCTATGGCCCCGGATTCGAGTCCACTGGAAAGCGCCCGGGAGATCCCGGCTATGGAATCACCGCCACCGGTCGCCTGGCAATGCCCCATCGCACCGTTGCGGTTGATCCAAGCCTCATTCCGCTCGGATCTCTTGTTTACATTGATGGAATCGGATATCGCGTTGCCGAAGACGTGGGAGGCGCCATCAAGGGCCAGCATATCGATGTCTTCTTTGCAGATGACAACGACGCCAAAGTATTTGGCGTCAAACGCCATGTCAAAGTATTTGTCTTTGCGCATAATCGCGCCTGGAAAACACCGTAACGCACAGTGACCGCAGTCGTCCATGCTCACCAATCCCTCATCGCGCAGCACAACGCTTCCCGGTTGTTGGTGGCGCGCAGCAACATGAAAGTCTATCCTTTCGCGCACTTCAGAGGTGATAAACAAACACTCCCGCTCCTCTCTCCGTACAGGCTCTGCACGATTCTGCAAATATAACCTGAAGCCGTCCAGCATGTGGATCGCATCTCAAAACTTGCTGCGGATAGGCTCCAATGGGTGCCTATTGTTCAAAAAGCGATCAAATCTGTGAGTGAGTCCGCGTAAAATTCGCTGAAACGGGGCTTCATTTCCGCGTTCTATAAGGTATAATGGAAATTGAGAAGATCCTATGGATCAATGGATTGATCCATAGGCCACCGACCAACCGATGATGACAGTTCGGGAGGGGATTCAAGCTGAACCGCACGATCGTTCGCAAGAATGGGATCCCACTCTATGTACAGGTAAAAGATAGAATTCTATCTGACATCAGAACTGGCGTGTACCAAGCAGGAGACAAACTGCCAACAGAACGGGAGTTGTCCGACGCAATCGGGGTAAGCCGCAACACTGTGAGTCAAGCATACCACGATCTGGAGTCCGACGGCGTCATTGCCTCATGGCAGGGACGCGGCACTTTTGTTTGCGACCGCGACGACAATGTTCGACTCGGAAACAGGCGGGAACTGCTGAAAAAAGTCATTGATATGGCTTTAGAAGAAAGTCTGCAGCTTGGTTTTACGCTTCAGGACTTCATGCAGTTGGCTGCCGTCCGCACAGAGCAAAAGACAACTCTTCTCAACCATGCGCAAGTCGTATTTATCGAGTGCAACAGGGAACAAGTGGAATACCTCTCCCGCAAGCTGGAATTTGGAGGTGCGCACATAACGCCTGTTGTCATTGATGATCTGCGCAAGGAAGGGGCGCCAGACTTACAGTTGGTGGATTCTGCCGATCTTGTGGTCACAACATTCTTCCATTTTGATGAAGTACAATCTTTACTTGGTCATTCACGTGCAGTGCTTGCAATCGCGCTTGATCCAGAACTCGAAACGATTGTAAAGATTGCACGCATTCCTGAGGACAGTCGAGGTGGACTCATTTGTCGCAGTGATAATTTTGCCGGAAAGGTTCGCTTGGCTTTGAAACAGGCTGGGCTGGGCAAACTGCACCTTGATGTAACAACGACGGCGGATGAGACTGTGTTAAAGAGTTTCCTCCACACAGTCGATGCTGTAATTGTATCACCTGGTCGACGCCGCGAAGTCGAACGTTTGGCAAAACCCCGTCAGATGGTGATCGAGTTCATCTTCAAACCTGATTCGGCTTCCATCAATCTATTGCGCGCAGCGCTTGCCGATATCGGGCGAAACGTGTAACCGCAGCGCTTTTGTAAGGAGCGACGCGGAAAGAAGGAGTGACTGGTTTATGTTGCAGGAGCTATCCTGGAAGGTCGGCGGTCAGCAGGGTGAGGGAATCGATTCAACCGGAAAGACATTTGCCACCTCGCTGAACCGTATGGGTTACTACATTTATTCGTACAGGCATTTCTCATCCCGCATCAAAGGCGGACACACCAACGACAAGGTTCGTGTCAGCACTTCATTAAAAAATGCCAGTGCGGATTTTCTTGACATTCTGGTGGCGTTTGATCAGGAAACGATCGATTTCAATGGACATGAACTGCATGCCGGCGGCGTCGTGATTGGAGACGCAAAGTTCAACCCGGTGTTGCCCGCAAACATAGCCCAGGGCGTGCGACTGTTCGCCATACCATTTACAAAGCTTGCCGAGCAGAGCGGCGCCGTGATCATGAAAAATATGGTCGCTCTCGGAGCGACCGCCCGGGTGATGGGATTGGATCCGACATTTTGCGCGCCGGTGTTGCAGAGCATGTTCGGCCGCAAAAGCCAGAAAATTGTCGATCAGAACCTGGCGGCTGTACAGGCTGGTTACGATGCCATGCTCGCCGAAGGCGGCGAATTCTCCGACTTCCAACTGGCGCCTCCTGTGCCGAACGATCACCTGCTGATGATCGGAAACGACGCGATCGGATTCGGCGCTCTCGCCGCGGGCGCGCGCGTCATGCCGGCGTATCCGATCACTCCAGCCTCTGACGTCATGGAGTATCTCATTAAGAAACTGCCGCAGGTTGGCGGGGTCGTCATTCAGACGGAAGATGAAATAGCGGCGCTCAACATGACCATTGGCGCGGCCTACGCGGGCGCGCGCGCCCTCACCGCCACTTCGGGTCCCGGATTGTCGCTCATGATGGAAGCCATGGGCTTGGCGGGCATGACCGAAACGCCAGTGGTGATTGTGGATACGCAACGCGGAGGCCCCAGCACCGGCCTTCCGACAAAACACGAGCAGAGCGACATGTTTGCCGTGCTGTTTGGCAATCACGGCGAAATCCCCAAAGTCGTCCTCGCGCCTTCTACACCTTCAGAGTGTTTCTACGCCACGGTGGACGCCTTTAATTACGCCGAGAAATACCAGTGCCCAGTCATTCTGATCACCGATCTGGCGCTTTCGCTGGCAAGCCAGTCCGTCATGCCATTCAACTATGACGCCGTCACCATCGACCGCGGACGGCTCGCGAGTGCGCAAGAGCTCGCGCAAACTCCGCCGGACCAGATGTTTAAACGGTATGAACGCACTGAGGACGGAATCTCTCCACGCGTCTTCCCAGGTCAAAAGGGCGGCATTCACCATGTGACAGGCGTCGAACACAGTGAGATCGGGCGTCCGGATGAAGTCGCAGGCAACCATATCGCGATGATGGATAAACGTCTCGGCAAGCTCAAAAATGTTGAACTGCCAAACAGCGTGTCCTACACTGGCGACGCCAATCCAGACGTATTGCTTGTGGGAATCGGTTCTTCGGCAGGTCCGATCGAGGAAGCCGTCGCCCGTCTCGTCAAGGAAGGGCTCAGAGTCGGCCACGCGCAGGTGAAGGTTTTGTCACCCTTCCCCGCCAAGACGCTTCAGTCGTATCTCGGCAAGGCAAAGCAGGTGATCGTGGCAGAGAGCAACGGTACAGGCCAACTGCTTCATCTCATGCGCTTCGCCGGTCTTACGCACACCGAAATGAGCAGTTTTCTCAAATATGACGGCACGCCTTTCTTACCCAATGAGATCGCAATCCAAGTGAAAGGATCGATGCTCGCATGGCAACGGTAAAAGAATTCAGAAACAGCGTCAGACCAAACTGGTGTCCCGGATGCGGCGACTTCGCCGTGCAGGCTGCCCTGCAGCGCGCCTTGGGCAATCTGGATCTGGAACCTGAGGATGTGGCCATTATTTCGGGAATCGGCTGCTCAGGAAGAATCTCAGGATACGTGAACGCCTATGGATTTCACGGTGTGCACGGTCGCTCTTTACCCATCGCCCAAGGAGTCAAAGTGGCCAACCGGAACCTCAAAGTGATCGCTTCCGGCGGTGACGGCGACGGTTTTGGCATCGGTCTTGGACACTTTATGCATGCTGCCAGACGCAACATGGATATCACGTACATCGTCATGGACAACCAGATATACGGGTTAACCAAAGGCCAACACTCGCCGACGAGCGCCTTTGGCTTCAAAGCTAAAACAACGCCGGCCGGCAACATCGAAAACGCGATCAGTCCGCTGCAAATCGCGTTGGCGGCGGGAATCACCTACCTTGCGCAGGGTTTTTCGCACGACGTCAACCAGCTGACTGAACTGATTCAGGGCGGTCTCGAACACAAAGGCTTCTCTTTAATCAATGTATTTAGCCCATGCGTCACCTATAACAAGGTGAATACGTATGAGTGGTATAAGCAGCATGTGGTGCATCTTGAAGATTTTCCGGATTACGACGCCACCAACCGCTCTGCTGCCATGGCAAAAGTCACAGAAACTGACGGTCTGTGCACGGGGCTTGTTTTCCACGACCAGGAACGCAAGCCGTTTGACCAATTGATTCAGGGCTATCTTCCCGAAGCCATCGCTGTCCAGGATCTCACGCTGAGTCGCGACCTGTTTGACAAAGCAATGGCAGAATTCGCCTAAGAGCATACGTCATAAAGAGACGGTTCCGGAAAATGGAACCGTCTCTTTATGACACCCATCACTCATCACCCGGCGCGTTCACAGTTTGACACGCCAAAGTACTCAGCCGTTGCCACTGCCGCCAGAGGGCGTCAATCCCACAAAGCTGTCGAGAATCCTGTTGGCGGATGCAAGATCCGCCGCCGGAAGATATACGTTCACGCCAATTGATCCACCGGAACTGATATTTGCCAGTATGCCCTGTTGCAGGTACGGATTGCTGGGATTCGCTACGGTAAATCGCACCACCTGGTTGGTCACCAGCCAGCGTACGGAGTTCGTAGGCTGGGCGCTGTAGAAAGATTGCAGATCGCGGTTTGACGACATGATCACCTCACTGACCATCTCTGAGGGATCAGCGCTGTTGACAAGTTTCAGCGAAGTTCCGCCGCTGCCAAGCGATGTCGATTGCAACGTCCAGCCAGATGGGAGTAGAATGGTCTTCACACTTTGCGACACGGGAACAAAGACATCATTCGTGCCAGTCACACCCACACTGACGGGTGAGAGCTTGATCGAACCGACGTTAATAGTCACCGACTGTTTTTTTGGCGAGCTGGATCCCGACTGACTGGTTGTTCCTGTTGTCTTGGAAGGGGTACTGCTTTTGCCGTTAGTGGTTCCCTTACTGAGCGTTCCTTTTCCCTGTTGGCTCTTTCCCGCAGGCGTATTCTGACCAGTTCCCTGCTTGGTCTTGGTGGCAGTCTGTGTCTTGATGGGTTGGGAAACCGGCCCAGGACTTGCGGACGAAGTTCCGGTTCCACACCCAACCAATGTAACGGAAGCTAACAGCGATAGAATAAGCAGGAGACCTCTGGATGCGCTTTTCACTGTTATCACTCCTTTTCTAGGGAGATCGCCAGATGCGGCGGCCCAAACGCCGCCCACATCTTCTCTCCTTACTATAACACTGACCGCTTTACTTTGTGTCGTTTCATTTGTATCATCTTTCGGAGCAGACGCAACGATATCATCACAACAGAGAGGGGTTCCATCATGACTGGAGATTGGAAAGCCATTCGAATTCGCGAAGACGCTGAACTGCAACGCAAGGAATGGTTCACCTATCAGGTGGGCGACGAACGCTTCAACATCGAACTCTTTGAGACACAAAAGGGGGAATTCTACGCCATAGGCACACCGGAAGATTCCTCGCGACTCTTCATCTACGGCAGTTCGCTGGTGAGCGACGCGGCGCTTGCTCTGGAGCAGACGGTCAAGAAGATCAACCGGGATCACGACCAGTCAGACATATTTGCCGTCGGAGAAGATGTCCGCGACGATGATCCTGTCTGAAGCGAATGAGAGCCAAGCGGCTCTCCTGATACCTCGGCAGTGCGAATCACTATTCACAAAGTGGCGATGACTGCAATTGCAATTCCAAGGATACAGCCCATAAACACCTCAATGGGTTGATGCCCGAGCATCTCCTTGAGTTTTTTCTGATATGCCTCATTGCGCAGGGCCATGGGCCAACTGTCGATATATTTGCCGATCTCCGCCGCCAATTTGTTGATGGCGATTGCCTGCTCCCCCGCGTGTCGGCGAATTCCCGCCGCGTCATACATTACAATAATCGCAAATACCACACTTGCGGCGAACAGCATAGAGCCCGTTCCCGCCCGTATGCCCACAACCGTCGCGAGCGAGGATACAGCGGCTGAATGGGAACTTGGCATGCCGCCGGTAGACATCATCTTTGATACATCCCATTTACGGTCAGTCCAGTAGAATATGGGAACTTTGATCCCCTGTGCCACGAGGATGGAAGCTACTGCAGCCAATAAAGCGGTATTATGCCCGACACCTCGCAGGAGTGCGATAAACCACACCGCAGGGGCCTCCTTTCATAGTTTCCCTTGTCAATCTGAGTTAGCCTGTCGCGGCGGACGGTTCCGCCTGGACTCTGTAGACGCTGGCCGCGAGTCCATCCTAAAGTAGTATACGCTATCTTGCCCCCCGGCAAAAGAACTGTCGGCCATTTAACTGCTCACAACTCTCATGCAGGATCAGTTTCCGACAGACGCACCCGTGAACTGTGCGGACGAAAACAGCAGCGGATTGCCAACCTCAACAGGAAACACATACAGCAGACGCACCATGCCAGCGGCGCGTACTTGCAACTCTGGAAAGAGCGCGCGGTGGGCCATGACTGGAACTTCATCGATGATCACACGCTTTGCCACGTCAGTTCTATGAATTTCCTGTTCCGTCAGCAGCATGTTCCAAAGATTGCGATGGCGCAGCAACTCGTTGAACAACTGTTGCCGATCGCCGTCCGAGTGTTGTGAAGTCCACCACAGACGGCGTGGGCGCACTTTCTCTCGCAGCAGATAGTCGGCCCGCAGGAGCGCGCCAACTACATCGTCGAACTTCCCTTCCTGTTTCAGAAACTGGACCAGACGGTCGATCAGGTCGAGCGGCTGATGCCCTATGCGCGACCAGCCCTGATCGTGCCAATAAGATCCGAAATTTTGAAAGAAATCAAACGGCGAATCGAACAGGCTGCCCGTCACATAGTGCAGGACATGCGGGAAACGGCCGGAGTTATAGTATTTCTCCAGGATATCTTCCAGACGTTTGAGACGCAGCACATCGCGAAACGGCAGGATGTCATTATACAGTGTCTCGTAGGGAGCGCTATCCATAAAAACATAGCCGTACTGATCCGCAGCCGCGCGCAACCCTGTTCCACGAAGCAACTTGAGAAAACCAAGCTGAAGTTCGTGCGGACGGAGCGCGAATACGTCATTGAACGTCTTTCTGAAACTGGCGTAATCCTCTTCGGGAAGTCCCGCGATCAGATCGAGATGCTGCACGATGTTGCCCGATTCTGCGATCATTCGCACGGTATGGCTCAACCTGGAAAAATCCTGCCTCCGTTTGACAATCGTATTGGTGATGTCGTTCGTGGATTGAACGCCGATTTCGAACCGAAAGAGTTTTGCGGGTACATTGTCGCACAGCCACTGTACGATATCAGGTTTCAAAATGTCGCCCGTGATTTCAAAATGGAACGTGGTGTGTCCAGGCGAAGCGATCAACAGACGAAAAATCTCCATGGCATAGTCACGACGCAGATTGAACGTCCGATCGACAAACTTGATCTGTCTCACCCCCGCGTCAATCAAGCGCGTCAAGTCCATTTTTACGCGCTCCAGAGGGAAATAACGAACACCGCTCGCAATCGACGACAGGCAGAACTGACAACTGAATGGACAGCCGCGACTCACTTCAAAATAGACAATGCGGTCGCGCAGTTCGGCCATTCGCTCGTCGGGGTAAGGGGTTGGCAATTGTTCGAGGTCCACCTTCGCCCTTGTACCTGTGCTGTGGATGCGTCCCGCTCCATCCCTGACATACAGCCCCCGCACAGCAGAAAATGTCCTGTCGCCTCGCTCATACTGATGCAACAGTTCTCTGAGCGTCTCCTCCCCTTCCCCCACAACGATGACGTCCACGGCGGGGAAGCGTTGCAGAAAGTGCGCGCAGTCGTAGGATACCTCTGGCCCGCCCAGAAGAATCACTGCATGGGGCAGTATTTTCTTTAGCGAAGACAGCAGACGGCCAGTCTCTTCGATATTCCATATGTAACAACTCAGTCCGATCACATCGGGAGCGGCTTCAAACAGGGAGGACAGGATGTGTTCCACAGGATCGTGGATTGTGAACTCCAGCATGATGACTTCATGAATATCTTCAACCGCAGAACGCAGATACCGCAGCGCGAGCGATGAATGGACGTACTTCGCATTGAGCGTTGCCAGCAGGACCCGCGCCATAACCCACCTACCTCTCTGAGAATGGTTCCCGGCTGTTTGCGAATCGTCGGCACAGCGGACGACTCTATATCCGAAAAATCGCCGCAGGCGTATTTTCTTCCCGGTTGTTGGTGCTGCGCAGCAGCATGGATGTATATCCATATGCTATAGAAGCAGAAGGGAGAATCCGTGAACATGGTGAACATTGTACCTGTTCCGATTGACAATACGGTCTGCCTGGCCATCTCCGTCGAACTTCCCAAAACACATCTGGTGGCGATCAGCACGGATATCGGCTACATCATGTGCGGCGCTCTGGATGTGCATCTCCTGAACACCCGTCTCGCTGAGCGGCGCATCATCGCCGCCCGCGCCGTGGGAGTCAAGACAATCGATCAGTTGCTCGAAGCGCCGCTCGAATCCGTCACCAGAGAGGCGGAGGCCATGGGCATCCACACGGGCATGAGAGGCGCCGATGCGCTGCGCGTCATGATTCGCCATACTGAGACACAGTAGCAGCCCAGGTTTCGCTCTGCCTTATGAATCCGAGTCAATCTTGCCTATCGCATCTGCCCGTCGCATGAGTAGACTGCAAGTTCAATAACCTGTATACTTTAATGGTTGTTCGAATTTTGCATACGCTACGGAAGGTGACGCCCATTGCACGGTCTTGCTTTGAGTCTCGAACATGCCATTCGACATTATGGCATTGCGGCCGTTTTTTTCGCCATGTTGTTGGAAAGCGCGTGCATCCCGCTGCCTAGCGAACTGATCATGACGTTTGCAGGTTTTGAAGCATACCAAGGCAATATCGGCTTCACCGCCGCCCTATTCGCAGGTGTGATTGGCAACATCGTCGGGTCCATGCTCGCCTATTATGTCGGAAGCCGCGGCGGCCGTCCACTGCTCAGACGGTATGGAAAGTACATCCTGTTTTCGGAGAAACACTTCACTGCGGCTGAGCGCTGGTTTGCGCGGTACGGCGCATGGGCGGTGCTGATTGCCCGTGTGTTGCCCGCAATCCGGACATTCATCTCGCTGCCGGCCGGGATTGCAAACATGAAGCGCGGAAAGTTTTTGCTCTATACGACCATTGGCACGATCCCCTGGGTCTATGTATTGACCCTCCTGGGCTTTCAACTCGGTCAACACTGGGAGTCGATCAACGCACACTCCACGGCGTTTACCTATATCTTTGCCGCCTTGCTGCTTGCCGCTCTGGTCTGGTTCTGGACACGCAACCGCCAGTCCAGCAGTCAGTGATTCGTTTGGGGAGCGCCAGCTTGCGCTCCCCATTGCTGTTATGAACAGCTTCCTGGTACACCCGCATCGTCTTTCGTGCGAAAACTGGATCCACAACCGCAGGTGGACACTGCATTTGGATTGTAGATCTTAAACCCGGTTCCCGTGAGCCCCTCCACATAATCAACTTCGGAACCTTCCACATACGGCGCGCTGTCCTCGTCCACCAACACCTGAATGCCGTGATTCGTAAGCACCCGATCGGAATCCTTCTGAACGTCCAGCGCCATGCCGTAACTGAACCCTGAGCAGCCACCCGGTTTGACAAATATCCTGAGCCCCATACTCGCTTCTGTTTCAGATAACAGATCCTTGACTTTATTCACAGCCCCGTCCGTTAAAGTAACCATCCTGCGCACAGCCCCTCTCTTCAGCACTCTCCATCATTGTACACGGAGTCCGGCGAGAGGTCCACACCCATCGACCGCCTGCCCTGTGCGCAGCCGTGTCCACCCCTGTATACTGCGCCGCTCACATGTTGTTCCTGTTGCCCAAAAGGAGCGCATCATGGCGCAGCTCCCGCCGCCAGGAAGGGTGGGACAAGACATAGTTCGCCAGCGTTTCTTCCTGGCTGGCCAGCCAGTCGCCGATGTCTGTGCTGGTGCGCAGCAGCAGCGGTCGGGGTGTCATCGCCAAGACGTACACCCCCATTCCCAGTATCACAAGCAATCCGATTTTGCGCAAAAAAACAACTCCCTCGACGGAACTGTTAGCAGTTTCGTCGAGGGAGTTGTGCTTTAAACACAATTCCGGCTGTTCTAGGGGAACAGTGATAAAGTCCGCGATGCGCAGGCGCAGTGATTCCAGATAGAGCGTCTGAGGCATTATTCAGACGCTCTATGTACCGCTGTGCGCCTGCCCTAATTTGGATTATCACTGTTCCCTTAGCGTGATTGCTTCAGATCGGCGAGCACCCGCTCTGCGTGACCTTCCACCTTGACTTTCGGATAGACAGTCTGGATCAGTCCCTGCCGGTCAATCACAAACGTGGTGCGATCAATCCCCATGTACTTCTTGCCATACATGCTCTTCTGTTTGTAGACGCCGTACAGTTGGCACACGGCAGCGTCGGGATCAGACAGCAGCGGCATCGTGAGCCCGTATTTCCCAGCGAATTTCTCGTGTGATTCGATACTGTCAGTGCTGAGACCCAGCACCCTGGCGCCGAATTTTTCAAACTCCTCAAGTAGAGCCTGAAACTCGTTTGCCTCTTTGGTTCAGCCCGGTGTATCGTCTTTCGGATAGAAGAACAGCACCACAGTCTGTTCCAGCAATTCCGCAAGGTGCACTGACTGATTCCCGGTCGCCCTGAGCGTAAAATCCGGCGCGGTTTGTCCTGCCTGCAAGTCCATGGTTCGCCCCCCTGTCAGTGGATGCAAAACTGTGATCGCTTTTTTAAATGGCGCATATTTCAGTATACCTGATTATGGGCCGCCGAACCAATCATGGCCCAGTCATTCAAGAAACAACCTGAACATGGACCTGTTCAACGCCAAATTGATTCGCCTGTGCCGCGGTCGGAAGGAAGATGTCGATGCGCTTGCCGCGGATCGCGCCACCCACATCATTGGCGGTTGCATAAAACCCGCCTCCGGGCAGCTCAGGGTCCTTGTATCCAGAAATAAACAGTCGGGTTCCCAGCGGAATCACGGAGGGATCGACAGCCACATCACCGAACTGCAGAGGTTGACCGAAGTAGTTCAGCGCGCCCCAGGGGCCGTTTGAGGCGGCTGACGCGTCATACGACGTGGCAGTCATAGTGAGCGCTTTCTGGCCGCCTGTGCTGGCGGCCACTGTCGAGGTTGCCGCGCCAGACAGTTTGCGGGGCGTTGGCGCGGCGACCCATGTGGCGGCGCCTACGCTGCCGCGCGCAAGAAGGAGTGTCTGATCGGGATGGATGAGGTTGGAGGACAGTCCATTCAGTTTCCGTATGGCGCCTGCAGTCGTCTGATACCGCTGGGCGATATACCACAGAGAATCTCCCGCGTCCACTCGATAGAGAAACGGCATGGCCACCTTCTCACCTACCGCAATGGCGGACGATTTTGATAAATGGTTTACCCTGTAAAAATCATTCAGTCCAACGTTCGCCAAAGCAGCGACAGTATACGCTGTGTTCCCTGGCAAAACGGTGTACGGAGCTGGCGGCAGGATGGCGGCGAACGCGCTCACTGACGGCGCCAATACGCTTGTCGCACAGACGACCAATCCTGCCGCGAGTTTCGCGGCAGGCCAAGTCAAAGTATGTTTCATGATTACCTCCTGCGCCTCCGGAGTTAGCTGACGGGTTCGGGCGAGGTTGCCCGCTCCAGGTTCGGAAGTTCACCCCAAAGCTGTGCTGGTTCCTCCGTACGCTTACGCGATTCGGCTATGTGATATCTCTGTTGACTATAGCGGATGACCCCTCTCTCTGTCAGCCTGTAATCCTTGCCATGGAAATTGCTGCAATTCTTTCACGACGCGAACCTTCTGTATGGTCGGGTCATCCGGGCCCTGAACCGGCAGGCCGGCGCGCAGATTCTCTTCGATATACAGCACATTGTCAAGCGTGACGACTTCACCCGGCAACAGAACCGGAATTCCTGGAGGATAGACTTTTATGACATCCGCAATCACGCGCCCCACAGCTTCTCGCAGCGGCACCACAACCGTGTCCGCATAAAACGCTTCCCGTGGATTCATGGCCAGCACTGGCGTCGAAGGAACCACAATCACCGGTTTGTATGCGGTGTCTGGATGGGCGTTGGCGGCAATGTCCGCGATCGCTTTGACCAACAGGTCAATCGTGTCCAGAGTGTCGCCTGTGGACACGATGCACAACACATTGTATAAATCGGACAGTTCCACTTCGATATTGTACGTTTCGCGCAGCAAGGTTTCCACATCATGGCCTGACAGACCGATGTCCGCCACGCGGATCGTGAGTTTCAGCGGATCATACGCGTACGTGGCCGAAGAATGCAGAATCTCCGCGCCGAAACAGTAGATGCCGGGAATGTCATTGAGCTGCTGGCGGGCCTGGCGGGCCAGTTGCAGCGCCTTGGTCAACAGTTCGCGACCATGCATGGCCAGTTGCCGGCGGGCGGCGTCAAGCGACGCCAGCAGAAGATATGACGTTGAAGTGGTTGTCAAGAGCGAAAGAATGGAATGCACATGGCCTGCGCGAACCAAACCCTCGCGGACATTCAGCACGGAACTCTGTGTGAGCGAGCCGCCCAGTTTGTGAACGCTGGTCGCCGCCAGATCGCAACCAGCCGACATGGCCGACGGAGGCAACTCATCGTGAAAATGGGTGTGAACGCCATGCGCTTCATCGACGAGAACTGCGACGCCTTTTTTGTGCGCCATGTTGACAATCGCATGCAGATCGGTGGCAACGCCAAAATAAGTGGGATTGATAAGCAGCACAGCCTTCACGCCTGGATGCTTTTCGAGCCCTGTCGCCACTGTTTCCACACGCACGCCATGAGCGATCCCCAGATACAGATCCACCTCTGGTTGCAGAAAATAAGGTCGCGCGCCAGACAGGATGATCGCCGAGAGAACCGAAGTGTGGATGTTGCGCGGAACAAGAATCTCATCACCAGGTCCGACCACCGCCATGATCATGGCCATGATGGCGCCGCTTGTGCCCTGCACAGAAAAAAATGTGGCGTCTGCTCCAAAAGCTTCCGCAGCCAGTTTCTGAGCCTCGTCGATGATTCCTGTCGGATGGTGCAGATCATCAAGCGGCCCAATGTTGACCAGATCGATTGCCAGCGCCCTGTCACCCATATATTGCCGAAATTCAGGATCCATCGCCAACCCTGTCTTGTGCCCTGGTATGTGAAACTGGACTGGTTTGCGATCCGCGTGTTTACGCAAAGCGGTAAAGAGGGGTGTAAGTGATTGATCAGACATGCATTCACATCCGTTCCAGTTGATCGAATCCGTCGTCACATCATGCGACGCACGTTCAGAAGGCGGCGCGGATGACCCGCACCGCCTTGGCATACCCGCTTCGCGCCCAGTCACTGTGGCGATTTTTTCTCCGCTTCGGCGTTGAGCCGGATATCTTCGCGACTCTGCCTGACAGCCTCCGCTTTTGCCCGTAAAGGTTCAATCTCATCCGCCGTTGCAAATTCCCGCCAGACTGCTTCCGTGGCATTCTCCCAGAGTTCTGGCCGCAAGTTGCGGATGAACCGCTTCAGAAGATGATGTTCATCCTTTGACAGCGCGGCCAGGTCGATTTTTCCCTTGACCGCTGAATCCATTGTGTTCACTTGGTCAGCCAAACTTTTGAAGCCCACGCCTGCTCCGCTGTCGATATAAAATTCACTCGCAGCCAGCCCATTGACCCCCTGCCCGGCCACTGCGCGTCTCAGTGTCAGCCAGATGACAACATACCGTTTGGGATTTGGCACCTCATCGCGGTCAGTCACGAAACGGATGTTTTTCTCCACTCGCGCTTTCCCGTGGATGGCGCCGTTATCAAGTGTAAGATCGCCGTCTTCAATGATCAACGCAGTCAGATTCTGCAATCCGTCCGATGCGTTGTGTCTGTTCGCGCCGGTGAGACTCAACTGTTCCATAGCGCTCTCCCTTTCACTCGTCACATGTTCCCATTGTACTAAGAAACCGCGATTTCACAAGTCGGAGATTGCATGAATTTTTCGCGGACTGGGAATGATACCGATTACTGACTACTGGCGGTTCTCCGATTGCCGCGCAGCGCCGAATATTCCGATTCTGGGAGGTGTCATGGATTTGCCGCACATCTCAAGACTGCCAACAATGGCCGCCGTCTGCATCCTGCTCTCCCTGAGTTCCTGGATCGAAGTTTCGGGAAACGCCAGTGCGCAGGTAAACACCATCGGAGCAACAGGGTTCCCCAGTTCCATCCGCGTCGCCATCCGGGAAAATAACGCTTCCGGTGAGTCTGATCCGCGCGGGCGCATTATTTACGTCGCCAATGTGAACTTTGATCAATACTGTCGTGATGTGTTGCCCAACGAATGGTTCCCCAGCTGGTCTGTTGCGTCTTTGGAAGCTGGGGCGATCGCTGTCAAGATGTTCGCCTGGTATCATCACCTTCACCCAGTCACCGTGGACAACTTTACGTTTGATGTGGACAATACGGTCAATTTTCAGACATACCGCGCACAGTCCGATCAACCGGGCACCGATCAGGCGTACTACACGACCCGCAATCTGGCGTACGTAAAACCGAACAAAGAGATTTTCGAACTCAACTATCGGGCCGGGTACGAGAACAGTCCAAACTGGCAATACCGCAATGCCCAGAAAATGTCCCAGTGGGGCTCAGAGTACCTGGCCTTGCAGGGGCGCACTCCGCTCCAAATCCTTGAATTCTACTACACTGGGCGTATGTTGCTTACAATCCCCGGTGTGGGAAAGGGATGAGAGACAGATGCCGTCAGTCCATCAATTGACCGCACAGCGTTTCAGCGCCATCGCAGGCGCATTCCTGTTCCTGACGCTCTGGTCGGTGAATGCGGAGGCTGTCACGGATCCGCTTTGCGCTGCACAAGCGCAACTGATTCAGACCCTGAAGGCGGCAGTCGCACAGCTGCCAGACAACGCGTCATTGCCTGCACAGGCAACTGGCGCGAACAGCAGCTATGACCCCGGCGTGATCGGCAAAGGCTATGGGAAACTGCGCGTCAAAGTGATCGACGGGAGAACGCAAAAACCGCTTGAGGGCGCAGAAGTCGTAGTCATGGAAACGGAGAAGAGGTACCGCACCGACGCCAATGGCCTGACTCCCTGGATTCAGGCTCCCGTGATTCGCAATGCGCGGTTTCGTTTCCTGGTGAACGAATTGCACGGGCAGTTAAATCTTATATCCTATAAAAATGGCTACCGCGATTCAGTCCATATGGGTGTCCGGCTGAACGAGGGGGCGATCACGAAAACGACAGTCTGGCAGTATCAGATCGCCGGCGGGGATACGCGCGTGGAACCGCTTCTGTACATAGAACCTTACCATCGCCTATGGCTGATTCAACTGACGGACCGTTTCCGCAGACCATCACAAACCGGCGAAGGATATGAACGGCCCTGACCCCGTCCGGAACTCCCTGCGGGCGCTTCCCTTCTGCAGTCACCGCCTTCCGGTATCGGAAAGCGGTCTTTTTTGATAGTATAGAAGTCAACGTATCCAGTTCTGACAAGGGGGCCGCAAGGTGGAAAAGGCGCAAACACTCCGATTTCTCACCTACCTTGCGGTCTCTTCGGTAACTGTAGTTGCGCTCGCCGGGTGCGGTAGCCTCGCCTCCGGGTCCCCGCAAAAAACCGCAACCGCTCACCCGCATGCAATCAAACGACAGACAGTCAGGCCGGAGTTCCATTCACAATCGCTGCCGTTTGCCTTGCGGGGATACCACAGAACGCCCAGTGGCGCAAATGCGCCCATCAACCTGCAAAAAGCGTTTTCGACGACAGCCGGCTCACTCACTGTAGGCGGTATGCGTTATACAATCGCCCTTGCTGCCGGCGCAGTTCTCATGTATGCGCCAACGCCCCGCGGCATAGTTTGGACAGTCGCGCCTGGCAGTGCGCAGAGTGCCATTGACGCGGGCGGACTCTACGGCAAAATCTATCTGACTCCCTACGGCTCACTGTCACTCAGGGGCCGTTCTCTACCGCTTCTTGAAAACGGACAGGTTATCTATCAGGCGCCGGTTTACCGAGTAGGCAAAAAACGCTATGCAGCGCGTCTACAATTGTATCAGTTTGGAGAGGGTGCGTTATTTTCCCAGACCCAGCCTCTGTCCTCGGCGCCGCAGGTGATCCGTTACATCGCCGCGCCCTTTGCGGCCGTGCCTGTTACCCTCTATTCCACAACCGTCAATTCAGGACCGCCCGCATTATTAGGACCTTTTGGGAACGGCGTGCTTTATTCGACCTCCTTGCCGGACAGAAACACCGCAATGCGCATGATCATTTACAACGATTTTTCGAACGGCCAAAAAGTTAAACTGATCCCCAGATACTCTCAATTCACGGCGTTCACCGAGAACGGAACGGCTTTTGTCATCGCAGGGCAGCAGACGTTTGCCATCGCGCAAAACGGACGTCTCACAGTGAGCCGCACTCCAGTCAACCCTGGTCTACAGAACGCGCAACGGCTCCTGCGGAACGCGTCTTTGCCCTATCTGTATCTGCCTGCTCTCGCCCGGACCCCAAACAGCGGACAGGCTGTTACAGGCACGCTGCAAACAACTGCCGCAGGGCAATACCGGATCACTCTGTACAACCAGGCGAACGCACTCCTCTGCCAAGCCACAGTGACAGCGCAAAAAGAACAGAATCCGGTTTCTGCAAGTGTTTCTGAGTCAACCCATCCAAACGGCCCTTTTGCATACGCTCTCACCAATCACGGGAGTCCGCCAGCCATACCCGCTTTCTTTGGCAAGAAACCGGCTGGACACGCGTTTATCCTGCAATCCACCGAAGGACCGCTCATCCAGTGGATCCAGTCTGGCGAACAGTCTAGCGGACCCCAGCTTTGGTATGCTTCATTTTATTTGCAGTCCTGGCGCTATTCTATAGGACCGTTCACCAGCTTATCCAACCACGCACAGACAGGGATGCTCTCGCAATTTATACAGCTCATGATTCACACAGGTTCGCCCAGTTCTGGCGCCGGCCAAGTTTATGTACAGTTGCAGCGTGCTGGCGCAACGTACACCTACAGCGCCAGTGAAGTATCATTCTTCCCTGCCTCAAGAATCCACGTCAGCCTGTCGTCCCCAGGACTCCGCAGTCTGCGGCAGATATCCGGCTTTACGCTGCTGTCTCCCTGAAATCACCTGCGCAGTTTGCGCGAAAGTCGCTTCAGTCGCTTTCCGGCAGCGTATCCGTTTCCCCCCGCAAGAGCGCAATTTCGTGTTTATAGTGGCCCCCCGGCGTTTCGAGAATCAGCGGTACGCCCTCCAGAGCCTCATGCCTCACGATTCGCCTGATGGCGTCCAGCCCAAGAGAACCGCGGCCGATATTGGCATGACGATCTTTGTGGGATCCGAAAGGCGTTTTTGAATCGTTGATATGGGCGACCTTCAGAAGTTCCAGTCCAATCACATCGTCAAACTGTTGCAAAAATCCCTCAAAGTCGTTGACAATATCGTAACCCGCACTGTAGTTGTGGCAGGTGTCGATACACACCGCCAACTTGTTCCGGTATTTGACCAAGGACATGATTTCCGCAATTTCCTCGAATCGGTTGCCGATCTTCGAACCATCGCCAGCCATTGTCTCCAGACAGACAAAGAGTTGCTCCTGCCCATGGAGGATCGCGTTCAATCCTTCGGCAATCCTCTTGACGCCAGTCTGTACACCCGTTCCAACGTGGCTGCCAGGATGCATGACAATGTACCGAAAACCAAGGTATTCGACGCGTTTTATCTCCTCTGCAAGCAAATTCACACCGTACTCAAAAGTGTCATCCTTCTGGCTGGCCAGATTCACCAGATACGATAGATGAACGACGGGGTCCGTCAATCCATGTTCACTCATGCTGAGCTGCGCTTCATCGCGGTTGAACTGCTCAATGGGTCGGGCGGGTCCGCCGCGGTTGCTGCGCGTGTAGACCATATAAGTATCCGCCGCATAGGAGATCGATTCTTCCACCGCTCGCAAGAGCCCTGTTTTGGCCACGGAAACATTGGCGCCGAGTTTCACGAAACATCACCATTCCCTTCCTGCTGCCATCCAGTCTACCACAATCGCACATGCAAAATAAGGGCGCCACCCTCTGCAAAAGAGGCGGCGCCCTTCACAACAGTGTTCAGTTTTCGTAGCGCTCCGGACCTGATCACTGCTCCCCTAGATGTCAAAGTACATCTGAAACTCGTAGGGATGGGGTCGCACGGCCAGTTGCCGCACTTCCGTTGTGCTTTTGAAGGAAATCCAGGCCTCGATGAAATCCTTGTCGAACACGCCGCCTTCCAGCAGGAACTCGTGATCTTCCTGAAGCGCAGTAAGCACTTCTTCCAGCGATCCGGGCACACTGCGAATGTCCAATTTCTCCTCGTCGGACAACTCATAGATGTTCTTGTCAACAGGACCATACCCGTGCTGCGTTGGATCGATGCCCTTGCGAATCCCGTCCAGACCGGCAAGCAGCATCGCCGCAAACGCCAGATAAGGATTCGCCGTTCCATCCGGCGTACGGAATTCCATGCGCGCCGATTTTGGCGACACAGCCGCAATCGGAACACGCACGGCGGCGCTGCGATTGCCCTTGGAGAACACCAGATTGACAGGCGCCTCAAATCCCGGCACAAGCCGTTTGAACGAGTTGGTGCTCGGTGTCGCAAACGCGAGCAGCGCTGGCGCATGATGCAAAATACCGCCAATATAATGCATTGCTGTCTTGCTCATGTTGCCGTAGGCGCCTTCTTCGAAAAACAGCGGCGTATCGCCGTTAAAAATGCTCTGGTGCACATGCATGCCGGAACCGTTGTCGCCATACACAGGCTTGGGCATAAAAGTCGCCACTTTGCCATACCGCCTCGCGACATTGCGCACGATGTACTTGTATAACAGGACGGTATCGGAAACGGTTGTCAGAGTGCTGAAGCGGAAATTAATCTCGGCCTGCCCGGCGGACGCCACTTCGTGGTGATGCCGTTCCACCCGGATTCCCGCATTCATCAGTTCCATTACAATTTCGGTCCGCAGATCATGCTGGCTGTCCGTCGGTTGAACAGGGAAATAGCCGCCCTTGTTCTTCACCTTATAGCCAAGATTGGATCCTTCTTCATCCTTCCCTGTATTCCAGTTCGCTTCCTCTGAATCAACGTGGTAAAAAGCCCCGCTCTGTGCAGAGGAAAAACGCACATCGTCAAACACGAAAAATTCCAGTTCAGGACCGAAATAGGCTGCAGTGCCAATGCCCGTCTGCAACAAAAACGCTTCTGCTTTTTGAGCGATATATCTCGGATCACGATTGTATCGCGTGCCGTCTGGTTCGTATACGTCACAAACCAGATCGAGAGTTGGCACAGCGGTAAACGCATCGACGTACGCCGTAGAAAGGTCGGGCCGCATCACCATGTCACTCTCTTCAATGCCCCGAAATCCCTGGATACTCGACCCGTCAAACGCTATGCCATTCACCAGATTGTCTTCTTCAATTTCAACGGCAGGTATCGTAACATGATGCTGCCTTCCTGGCATGTCGACAATGCGAAAATCAACCATTTGAATATTTTTCTCTTTGATGAGAGCTAAAATGTCCGACGGCGTCAATCTACCATCTCCCAATTGTAAAATGGACCTATCACAATCAGTATACGACAGCAACGACACAAACGTCAATCCGGAGTGTGAGAATACCTAACGCAGATCGACATAAAATCAGTCGAACCGGAGCGTGCGTCTCCGCAGCGATATGCTAAGGACAATTCCAATGCTAAGAAAGTTAACAACCAGAGAAGAACCTCCGTAACTGACAAACGGCAACGTAATGCCAGTCGCAGGACTGATGACCAAATTCATTCCGATGTTCTCAAAGATCTGAAATGCAAAGAGGCCCACTGATCCTGCCACAAGGTACGCGCCAAAATCGTCCAGAGCCGAAGTGGCAACTTTAACCATTCGGTATAACATAACCAAAAAAAGCATGATCAAAACACTGGATCCGATAAAACCCAACTGTTCTGCGATCGCAGAAAATATGAAGTCCGTCCATTGAAAGGGGATCCAGCTTCCATTCGTCTGCGTGCCATGCAGCAACCCAGATCCGAAAACCCCTCCTGATCCTACTGCAATCTCCGCTTCCAGCACCTGATAGCCAGCGCCTGTTGGACTCGAACCCGGTTCGATAAAAGAGATCAGACGTTTTGCCTGATACGAGTGCAAAATATGTTGATGCCTGAGCAGACTGACAGTTTCATGGGAAAACGGCCCAATCGCCAGAACAAACGCTACCAGGAACGCGGCTGACCCAGCAACCATGAAACGCAGATGCTTCTTCTGCACGTACATGAGCAGCATCGAATACAGGATCGCCAGCATAACAAGCGCCTGGCCTAAAGCCGGCTCCTTCAGAGTCAGCGCGAAGGGCACGGCAAACACACCCAGAATGGGCAACAGACTTTTGAATGAGTAATCCGGGTACTCCTTTTCATTCATTTTCGCCATGTAATCAGCCGTCCATATGATCAGCGCCAGTTTCATGAGTTCAGACGGTTGAAAACTCAGCCCGGCGGGCAGAGAGATCCAGCTGTGCGCGCCATTGACCGAATGAAATGCAAAGACTGCCACAAGAAAGAATAGGCACACACCGTAAATCCACCAACGCCACTTCGACAATGTTTTGTAATCGATCATCATCATCACAAACATGACCGAATAACCCAGAACCTCCCACACAACCTGGCGAAGCAGGATGTGCGGCGGGATGCCAAGCAGCGCGTTTCCCGTTGCGGGATTGGCTTTTCCGTATGTAGACGTATAAATGGCGATGCAGCTGAAAATGGAGATGCAAATCATGACAAAAATCAGCGGGTACTCCAGATCGCGGATATTGCGTTTCACTACGGATTCCATACCACTGCCTCCAAGCAAAAATGATCTGTAGAACATCATCTCACGAGCGGCCCATTTGCGCAACGTTTCATGATCGATACCGACGTTTCCATGATTTCCATCCGATCAGGGAACACAGCATCAGGAACAGACTGACGCCAAGCAGGGAGAGCACGACAGGCATCGGCAGATTGTCCGCCACAAGAGCGATTTGCGGCCCCGCAAAGCGCCCCAGAGTGATGAACACCGTTACCCACACGCACACTCCCGCATAAGCGGCCAGCGCAAACCGGGGAAATGACATCCCGCCCAATCCGGCCACGATCGCCGTCAGATGACGAATGCCCGGAATAAAAAAACCGCCAAACAGTGTGAACGTTCCATACCGCGCCAGATATGTTTCGACGCGGCCCAGCGTCCTGTCTGTAATATGAAAAAAACGTCCGAAACGAAGCACCAGCGGTCGACCGACAAACACCCCGACAAGATAACTGAGCGTAATGCCGATTGCGCCCCCTGTAATGCCAGCCAGCAGCGCAGGAAAATACGACAGATCGCCGCGGTATACAAAGTACCCGACGGCGGTCAGGATCGTCTCGTCGGGAAGCGGCAGACCCACGATGCCCAGCACAAGTATGCCCGTCAGGCTTATATAGCCATAGTGCTGAATCAGATGCACAATCAGCCCGTCCGCGATGTCCGTCACCTCATTTGCACAGCTAAGTTATCTGTGGAGTGCGCAAAATGCGCTATTTTGCTCCGGCTCCGCAAGCGCCTCCGTCAGTAGCGTGGGAAGCCGCATATTCTGTCTGGTGAGGAGGTGGAAATCGATGATGATTCCCCGCGCGCACTGGCAGCACTTTGTGGGGCGCCCCGTCCTCGTGCACACCACGGCAGGCGCCTATCGCGGACACTTGCACGGTTTTTCAAACACGCACCTGTTTCTGCATGGACATTCTCTCGCCGCGGCGACAGCTTCTGAAAGCAGCGCGCTGACCACACTGGATCAGGCAACACCTGCCCCGCTGATGGAGCAGGTCTACTTTCCCGGCGCTGCGCTGGCCGTTCCCCTGGCGGCCGTTGTCGGCATAACGGCTATTGGACTGGGCGCTATGGGCGTCTGGTGATTCCGGCGCGTTGACGCTGCAAGCGCCGCCTTAGTGCTGCATCCTTTGCTGAGGCGGCGGGTAGCAGCCGCCTCAGCAGGCCCGTCTCCCGTACACCCTATCTTATTGGTTTCCTGACGGCAATATGGCTGCAGCGCGGACACGAAAACTATTTGCAAAAAAACGCTGTCAAGCAGGAGGTAAAGAACCGGGCAGCGAATGTATCATGACAACGGAGGTTGCATGATGCGCAAACACAAACCCGATTTTCTACTCTTGTTCACCGTGCTCAGCCTGGTCGTTTTTGGCGTTGTCATGGTGTATTCTGCCAGCATGGTGTGGGCCATACAGGTGACGGGAGCGTCGCCCGCCTATTACTTTGAACGGCAGTTGATCTATGCGATTATTGGCCTTGTCATCATGTTCATCTTCATGAACATACCATACACCCGTATTCACCGCTGGGCAAAGTGGATTTCGCTAGGCACTCTGATTTCGCTGATTCTGGTGCTCATTCCCGGCATCGGGCACAAGGCAGCCAATGTCAGACGCTGGATCGGACCGCCGTCGCTCAAATTTCAGCCGAGTGAAATTGCGCTTGTCGGTATCCTGATATACTTAGCCTACATATACGACAAGAACGGGAACAAGGTTGAACTCTTCAAACGGGGCGTACTGCCGCCTCTCCTGATGGTTGGCGCGCAGTTTATCCTGATCGTTCTGGAACCGGACATGGGAACCGCCATGCTTCTGCTTCTGTCAGGCCTGACGGTGATGTTTGCCGCCGGGATTCGCAAACTGCACATTGCGGTCATCGGCTTGATTCTGATGCCCATAATCACTGCGTTTGCTGTCTTTGAATCGTATCGAAACATAAGGCTCGAGGTGTTTTTGCATCCCTGGTCTCCAAAATACACAAACCTGGGCGGGTATCAGTTACAGCAGTCACTCATTGCCATTTACCACGGCGGCCTGTTTGGGCAGGGGCTTGGACGCGGCATCGAGCCGTTTCTCTACCTTCCGATCCCCCATGAAGATTTTATTTTTGCCATTATCATAGAGGAACTCGGTTTTGTAGGAGCTGCCGCTGTGCTCGGGCTGTTCGCGCTTTTAATCTGGCGCGGAATCCGGATCAGTCAGCGGCTCACAAATCGTTTCGCTTCGTTGCTGGCCGTTGGCCTGTCGAGTATGATAGGGCTGGGTGTACTGATCAATGTCGGCGTCGTGACTGGACTCATGCCGATCACTGGCATTCCGTTGCCGTTCATCAGCTACGGCGGCACCGCGCTGATCATGAAACTGTGCGCGGTAGGCATGCTCCTATCCCTATCGCGATATACGGTGGACAATCCAGTCATGCGCGAGGCGCCGCCAGCAGCGCAGATCAGCCCTGTCGATTTTGACAGCGCGCTCCGCAAAGATTCCCGCAGCGTGAAATCCAGGGCTAAAGGTGTTGGCGTCAGATCCACAAGAAGCCGCCAATAACAGGAAAAACAGAGGGGGAAACTTTGCAGATGGCTGAGGTCAGGAAATTGAGTGAACAGCTCTTTATGTTCGATTTGTTCGAACAGGGTATACGGGGGAGATCTTCCGCTTACGTATATACAGGGCCCAAGAAGGTCCTCATTGAAACTGGCTCCGCCCCTTGCAATCCCCATCTTGTCGCTGGACTGGGCGCGCTTGGCCTGACGCCTGAAGATCTGGATTATGTTGTTCTCACCCATATCCATCTCGACCACGCGGGCGGCGCCGGAGTGCTTGCGCTTGCCGCGCCCCAGGCTACATTTGTGGCCCATCCGCGCGCTTTGCGCCACCTGATTGATCCAACAAAGCTGATCGCCGGCGCGAAAGCGGTCTATGGAGATGATCTCAAACGTTACTTCGGTCAAATTTTACCCGTGCCTGAGCGCCAGATCCTGATTCGCGGAGATGGCGACACGCTGGATTTTGGCGACCGTCTCGTCACCTTTTACGATACCCCCGGTCATGCGAAACACCATTTCAGCATGCACGATCCCGTCCTGTCGGCTGTTTTTTCCGGGGACGCCCTCGGCGTTCGCTATGTCTCCGAATTTACCGGATGGCCATTCGAATTTGTCCTTCCTTCCTCCAGTCCTTCCGATTTTGATCCGCTGGCCGTGGAAAACACAGTGGCCAAGTTGCGCGCACTCCATCCTGCCGTGGTGTATCATACGCATTTCGGCCCCTCGCCTGCCGAAGAAGCGTTCGCAGGCACACTGGAAGGCGCGCGCATGTTCACGCAACTGGCGAACGACACGTACATCGGGCAGACAACCACATGGGAGCAGATCGCGGACGGCCTTGTGCAGCGTATTGCCGCCTGGCTGCGCGCAACCGGACATACGGAAGAACGGAACATCGCCGAACTGGGCGTGGACATCGAACTGGACGCCAAAGGGTTGCTCTATTATGAGCAGCAAAAAGGCGTCCAGCGCTAACCTCTTTTTACGCCAAGCATGCCCAATACAGCGTGGTGCGCGCGCCATTCGAGCGCATCGTCGAGCGCGCCGAGCGTTTCAGGACACCCCTTGAACGCCAGCGCCTGGGCAAGCAGATGGTCTGCAAGGTGGGGATTTTTAGGGAGCAGCGGGCCATGAATATACGTGCCGACGACCCCCTTATACTGGAGGCCTTCCTGATGATCCCTGCCATTGTTGCCGAAGCCCTTTAAAACCCTGCCCAGTGGAGCATAGTCATGAAACGTTCTCCCGGCGTGGTTTTCAAAGCCAACAATCGTCCTGCCGTCAGACTCGCCGTCCGCAGCGACCCATTCGATTGCGATGTTGCCGATCAGCCGTCCTTTATCCGCTCGGGTTATGACCTCAAGCAGTTCCAGTCCGGGGATGCGTTCTCCGCTTTGCAACTCATAATACCGTCCCAACAGTTGGTAGCCGCCGCACACCGCGAGAATCGGCATTCCCGCTTCGATTGCGGCGGCAAAATCTGCGCGATACGGCGCGAGCGCCCGACCGACGAGTTGCTGCTCGCGGTCCGATCCGCCGCCGAGCAGAATCATGTCCACGGAACCCAGGTCCACTTGCGTTCCCAGTTTTACAGGCGTCACATTCAGAGTCCAGCCGCGAGCCTGCGCACGCCGCCGCAATACTGAAACGTTGCCCTGATCCGCATAGAGATTCAGCAGTTCTGGAAACAGATGCGCCAACGTCACCGTTTTGTCTGTCATCGTGTTGCCCCCCGCAATTCTTCTCCCAGTGGATACAGCGCCGTATACGTTGACAACACGTAGACCGGAACAGTCAGCCCGGATGTCATCCTGAGCATATCGGGAAGATGGCCGGAAATCCGGATCGCCTCTCTGTCCACTCCGGCATAGGCCAGGCGCACCGCCATATCGAGAGCCCGCGTACCAGCGCAGATATAGCTCTGACACCGCGCCGTGGCGACAAACCATTCCAGATCGATATCCCAGAGCCAAGATACGTCGCGACCATCCGCATCCGCGTCGTTGATCGCAAAACACACCACCTTGTCGCGCTCGTCGGCTTCCAGCGTGCGCAAAACACTGTTGGCGCCCGTGGGATTCTTGATCAGCGCCAAAATGCGGTCCGGGGAACCGGGAAACAACTGCATACGGCCAAGCGGCGCCTCATAGCGTCCGGCGCCAGCTTGAATGTGGCGCAAAGAACGCCCCAAAAGGCGAGCCGCAGCCGCAGCAGCAAGCACATTATAGTCATTGTAGAGGCCCAGCACGCCAGCCTGAACCGCAAATTCTTCTTGCCGCCCGGCGTTCGTGCGCTCGCGAATGACGACTTCGAATGAACTGTTCGTCTTGCCGCCATAATGCGGCTCAGGTCTGTCAAAATGGCCGTTGCCACAGGAGTAATAGCCCAGTTGCCCGTAAATGTACCGCTCATAATGCAACTCCTGCCCGCAAATCAGACAGAAAGCGCCATCGCGGACTTCATTACGCGGCGCGGCGTCCACCGGACACTCTTCCATTCCATAGTAATACGTGAGCTCGCGCTCCCAGCCAAGCGATGTAGCCAGAGGATCGTCCGCATTGGTGAGCAGAATCGTACCGGGATACTGCAACCCCGACCGCAACAGCGCAAGCGCGCCGTCAACTTCCCCATAACGGTCCAGTTGATCCCGGACCACATTGGTCACCACGATAAGCGTCGGATGATAGTGATCCGTGATGCGCGGCAGAGTGGCCTCGTCGACTTCAAGCACCGCCCGCTGCACGCGCAGGCGGCCATGTCCGTCCACATGGGGCAACAGGGCGCCGAGCAGTCCCTGCAGAAGATTCGCCCCTCCGCGGTTTGTCAGCCACGGATGCTCATCATCCGTCAGCATGCTGTACAGGAGAGCGCTCGTTGTCGTTTTCCCATTGGTGCCCGTGACCACAACGCATTGTTCCAATTGGGATAAAAGCCGAAACAGCAAATCCGGACTGACTCTGGACGCAACCAGACCCGGCAGGCTGGTGCCGCGTCGACCAACCAGCCGCAAGAGTATTGTGACCAGCCATCCGATCCACAGGGCTGCCTGCGCCCGCAACCGTTTCATCTGGTCAAAACCCGAAAATGGTCATTCCGCCGTCGACGAAGAGCGCCTGCCCCGTTACATAACTGGCGGCGTCCGATGCGAGAAAAAGCGCCGGGCCGACCAGTTCCTCCACTTCACCGACGCGCCCCATGGGTGTGCGCGCCACGACAGCGCTCAGGTAGTCTGGGTCAGCCAGCAATTTCTCCGTAAGCGGGGTGCGGAAATACCAGGGTCCAATCGCGTTGACGCGCACTCCCTTCGCGCCCCACTCCACAGCAAGAACACGCGTCATATGCAGCACTCCTGCCTTGGCGGCCGCGTAGGCAACGCCTGTGCGCAGGGCGACGTGACCGCCGACGGACGCGATATTGACAATACTCCCGCCGCCCTGCTGCACCATTTTTCGGCCAGCCGCCTGCGCCATCAGGAAGGCGCCCTTCAAATCCGTGTCGATCACGGTATTCCAGTCGCTCTCCTCCACCTCCAGAGCGGGAACGCGAATGTTGAGTCCTGCGTTATTGATCAGGATATCGAGCCCCCCGAACGTCGCAACGACAGCGTCGACGCACGCTGTCACCGACGCGGCTGACCGCACATCGAGAACATGGCTGTACACCTCGCCGCGCGCGCTTTCTTTGACAGCCTGCACAGCCGATGCCAATCCATCGCTGCCGCGGGCAGTCAGCGCCACATCCGCTCCCGCCTCCGCAAAACCTCTGGCAAGCGCCAGACCGATGCCGCGCGACGCCCCTGTCACCAATACTTTGCGACCGCTCACTGCAAACAGCTCATTCGACATATCAGTTCACCCCGTAACTTCAACCAACGCCTGGCGTCCACCGCAGTGCACAGTCGTGCAATACAGATGGGCGCTAGCGTATAATACGATCATTGTACACCACGCCACAAGCAGGAGATGATTTGGTGCCGCATCGTTTTTCACGCACGGAACTGGTGATTGGTCCGGAGGGCCTTGAGATATTGAAAAATGCCACAGTGGCTGTGCTTGGCATGGGGGGAGTGGGCTCGTACACCGTCGAAGCGCTGGCCCGTTCCGGCGTTGGCCATTTGCTGTTGGTCGATAAGGATGTCATCGATATCACCAATATCAATCGGCAGCTTCCCGCGCTTACAGACACCATCGGCAGACCCAAGGTCGATGTGATGGCAGAACGCGTCGCGGCCATCAATCCCGAGTGTGTGGTGGAAACAAAACGCATGTTCTTTCTGGAGGAGACCGCAGCGGATATCTTTTCCGGCCGCCTGGATTACGTGGCAGACGCCATTGACACTGTCAGCGCAAAGATTCATCTGATTCGCCAGTGCAAGACGCGCGCCATCCCCATCGTCTCCAGCATGGGCGCCGCCAACAAGATCGATCCTGCGCAGTTTCGCGTCATGGATATCGCGGAGACTTCGGTTGATCCGATCGCCCGTGTGCTGCGACGTGAATTGCGCAAGTTCGGCATCGCCAGCGGCGTTACAGTTGTCTGTTCACTCGAAAAGCCGCGACCTCCGCGCGAGGACGCGCGCATGACCGCCAGGACAGAGGGAACGGACCTGCCGCGCAAGGTTTTGCACCCTCCCGCGAGCATCGCGTTTGTACCGCCGGTGGCCGGTCTGTTGCTCGCCAGCGTAATCGTACGGAACCTCGTTGGGCTGTAAGTCTGAAGCAGTCTGAAGCGCCTAATCGGCTCCCGTTTCCCGCTGCTGCGGGCGGCTCTGCAGATGGCGTTTCAGGCCAGTCTGCGCCAGCACGCGCAGGAAATCCGCCGGCGGATCGGCCACAAACAGGCGACCGTCCGGCAACTTTACCGTGTAGGCGTGCAATAACTGATGGTTGAGGTCAAACGCCGGTTTCCCCCCGTATTTGGAGTCACCCAGCAAAGGGTGGCCGATCGCCTGCATGTGGGCGCGAATCTGATGGGTGCGCCCGCTGATCAGGGCAATCTCAACCAGCGTGAATCCAGCGGCCGACCCCAGCGCCAGGTAGCGCGTGAGTGCGCTGCGGCCATCGGCGGCGCCTTCCAGCGCCCCCACGGTGCGATTCGTCCACTCTTCACGCAGCAAGGGTTTGTCCACAGCGCCGCTCCCCGCAAGCTTCCCCCACACAACGGCCAGATACGTCTTTTCGACGCGTCTGTCGCGGATGGCCTCGGCCAAAGTTCGCAGCGTATTCGTATCCTTGCCAATCAGCACAATTCCGGACGTATTCCTGTCCAGTCGATTGACCGTGGCAGGCAAAAAAGACCGGCTGTCTGCAATCTCACCGCGCCGATACAGGTAAGAGAGCGCCCGGTTGATCAGTGTATCCTTATGCTCTGACGAATCGGGATGAGTCAGCAGGTCAACCGGTTTATTGACGACGAGTAGATGCGCGTCCTCATAGACGATGTCAATATCGCTTCTCATGCCCCCGAATTTTGGTCTGCTCTTTGCCAGTTCCGCGTATTCGTCCTGATGAATATAGAGCGACAGACAGTCGCCAGGCTGCAGCAGGGTGTCCACCTGACCCTTTTTCCCGTTCACTTTGACACGCCCGACGCGGATCATCTTGTACACCCCGCTCAGCGGCAAGCCGGGCAATGCCTGGCGCACAAAGCGGTGCAGTTTCTTGCCGCTGTCTTCAGGCAATAGGGTGATCTCAATCACTGGAAGCACCTGCCGATTTGTCTTCAGGCCACACGATGGACGCGGCGAATTGAGCGTCGTCGACATGATCGCGCAATACGGCGTTCAGGTCATCCAGACGCAGTTGCGTCAGTGCGTCAAGCGACGCAAGGATATCCATATCCCGCAATTTCTGCGCGGTGAACACATTGGCGATGCCCTGCGGCGAATCAAGCAGAGACAAAAACCTGCCCATCGCCTTGCGTTTGGAACGTTCAAAATCCGCTTCGGGAACCCCCGCCTGCGCGAACTCCTGCAACGCGCCTTTGACCCGTTCGATCAGCTCTCTCGGCTTGTTTGAATTGCCGCCGAACACGGAGTGTCCGTACAGTCTTGTCAGTTCGTACTCCGTACTGAAACCCTGATCGGCGAGTCCTTCGTCAATCAAAGCCTGATACAGATCGGAACTGCGTCCAAACAGGGCGTCCATCCATAATTCCATCGCCGCTTCCCGCTGTTGCCGACGATCTGGATCGCTGTCAACACGTCGCTCTTTGAATCCAAACAGCACCCGCGGTTGGGCAATCGCCAGTCGGCTCTCTGTCATGTCCTGGCTCGGATACTCCGGCAGAGTTGGATAAAAACGCTGGATGGGCGACTGTGGTTTATACGATTTTTTCTCCTGGTTTGCCCTGACCACCTGAATGACTGACTCCGGCCGCACATCTCCCACCACAACCAGCACCATGTTGGAAGGGTGATAGAACGTCCGGTAACAGTTGTACAGGTCCTCCTTGGTAATGGCGGCGATCGAGTCCAGGGTTCCCGCGATGTCGATGGCCGCTGGATACGTTCCGTAAAAGGCCTTCAATAACTGGAAATAAACGCGCCAACTCGGATTGTCTTCATACATTTTTATTTCTTGCCCAATAATTCCCTTTTCCTTCTCAACGTTTTCATCGGTAAAATACGGATGTTGCACAAAATTCAGCAATATTTCCAGGTTTTCATCCAGCGCCGTTGTACACGAGAACAGATAGGTCGTGCTGTCAAACGTGGTGAAGGCGTTTGCCTGCGCACCGGTCTTGGCGAAATCCATAAACACGTCGCCATGCTCTTCCTCAAACATTTTGTGTTCCAGAAAATGCGCGATGCCGTCAGGTACACGAATGCGGGTCTGCCTCTCCGGTTCTATAAATTCACTGTCGATAGAACCGTAACGGGTGGTGAAGCCGGCATATGTCTGCCGATAACCCTGCTTTGGCAGTATGTATACCTGCAGCCCATTTTCCAGACGTTCCTGAAAGACGGACTCCTGAAGCCGTTCATACCGAGTTTCCTGCATGCGCTCACACCCCCCTGTCTCGCAAAAAATACACAGTGTCGACTTTTACAGTCTGCGCTACTGCTATGACATCTTTCTTTGTCACTCTGCGGACTTCGTCAATCAGTTGCGGCACGGATCGGTCACGTCCCGTGAAACGCTTGTACATCTGCATGACGGCCCCGGTGAACGGTTGATCGTCGGATTGCAGATATTGGTTGACAAGCCCCTCTTGCGTAAACGCCAGTTCATCATCCGTTATCGCGCCGTCCGCGAGCGCTTCCAGCTGTTCGCCAATGATTGCGCGCGCCCGCTCATAGTCGCCAATCTGGATGCCCGATTGAATGAACAGCAGACCCTTGAGGCCTTCCAGACGGCTGGACGCATAATAGGCGAGGCTCGCTTTTTCGCGCACATTGGCAAAGAGTTTCGAGTGCGGAAAACCTCCGAGAATGCCGTTATACACGATCAAGGCGGGATAATCATCAGCAGCGTAGGACGATCCCGTGCGCAGTCCCAGATTCAGTTTCCCCTGGTTCACGTCGAGACGTTCGACAACGACTCGCTCTTTGGCAAGCGGACGCGTTGCGGTGTCTGATCCCTCGCCTGCAGAAACAGAAGCAGTCGCGGCAGATCCCCGCAAGTTGCGCGGCCCTGCGTCCGCAGTCAGTTCCCGTCGCAAAATGGCTCCCACGTTTGCGGGATCCACTGGTCCCACCACATAGACATGAAGAAAAGATTCCTGCAGAATTCTCTGATATGTATGATACAGTGAAGAAGCGTCAATCTGCGCGACGTCCTCCAGATACCCGAGTCGCGACAGACCGTATGGCTCACTGCCGCACATCTCCTGCACACAGCGTTCTGAGGCGTACGAGACTTTGTCGTTCACCAGATTCTCGATGCGCTGCTGATGCAGTACTTTCTCCCCTTCAACATAGGATTTCCGAAAAGCTGCGTTTTCCACTTTGGGCGCCGTGATGACCTGCGAAAAGAGTCGAATCGCTTCTCCAAACAGTTGCCCGGAGCCCTCAATGAACGCCTCATGGGGAACCTGCATCGTGAACTCAACCGTTTGCAGATCACCATGTTTGTTCACCCGCGCGCCAACGCGGGCTCCATACAGATCATCAAAAGCACGCAATAATTTTCCCTGCGTATCGTACTGCTCGGTGCCCCGCAGCAGCACCTGCGGGAGCAGCGCCGTCGCTGTAACCCGCTCCCTTTGCAGTGGACGCTCAAGCTGCGCCAATACAGAAACCATCTTATACTTCTCTGTTGGCAGCACATGAAGCTGCACGCTGCCCAAATCGTCATATAGCCACTCTGTCACGCATGTCGGCCTCCACTCGTACAAAACCGTTGCATGCAGCGCCGCTATGGCAGCGCCGCGCGCACAGACCTGTTTTAGTATACGTCTGCCAATGCAAAGCATACAAAAAAATTTAAGCCCCCGGAAACTCACCGAGGGCAACCTCTGTAGATTTCACGTCAACCCTTGCGCATCTGGCTCCGCACCGCCGCTTGCGCAACCTCATAATCAAGGCTCGTGATCACCTGCGATGCGCGAATCCACTGTTGCACTTCCCGTTTCATCGCGGGCGACACATACTTTGGCATTCCATGTTGGCACACCAGTTCTTTACGCGACATGTGATGGCGACTCGTACAGTGGTAGTTTGTGAGGGCTTCCATCAGCTCACCACAGATCGGACATTGAAACACGGACACACTTCCCTTCATCCGGGCATGTCACATGCATAAATCCTTCCGTCAGCGCATCTGAGTTGTCAGTACCTGCACAGTTCATCGCCCTTAGTGTAATCCCTCACCCTCCACTCCGCAAGTAAAACTATGAATTTTTACTCATTTGTTACCAAATACCGAACCGATTTTGGCCAAATACCGATATTGACTGGCATCTTTCAGTATATAGGCCATGCGTCCTCTCGTTTTGTAAGAACGGCCCACCTTCCCCACCGCGTCCTTCCGGCCAAGTGAAGCGATGGAACCCAAAATTTCCGGGTGAAACTCTTCTTTCAGACCACCGTGGCTATCATGGTACAGGTATTTGCCGCATGCGCCCCCCATCTGCCACGCCAACTGCGCAGTGGGTGGATACGGGCGTCCGTCTTCGTTCAGAACCAGGGCACAGTCTCCCAACATGTACACATCGGGATGGCTGGTGGATTGCAGATAAGCGTCCACCTTGGCGCGCCCGCGCGGGTCCGTTTCAAACCCGGCGTCGATGACAAGCTGATTGCCGCGGACGCCGCCGGTCCAGACAATTGTTTCAGCGGTGATCGCATCACCTGTCTGCAAATGAACCACGCCTGGGTCCACTCGCACAATCGGAACACCAGTCAAAAAGCGCACGCCGCGCTGCTTGAGGCTTTTCTCCGCAGCGGCGACGAGATCGGAATCGAATCCAGGCAGTATGCCGGGAGCGGCCTCCACATTATAAATTTCTACCAGCTCCAGCGGTACTCCCGCTTCAGAGGCCAGTTCGGGGAGCGCATCTGCAAACTCTCCAACGAGTTCAATTCCACTAAATCCTGCGCCCCCCACCACGAAGCGCAGCAGTTCAGGTCTGCGTTCCAGTGGATAGCGGGCAAAGCAGGATTCCAGATGCGCGCGCAACAGCCTCGCCTGGTTGAGCGATTTTAACGTAAACGCGTGTTCCTTTAAGCCGGGAATGCCAAAGTACTCGGTCTCGCTGCCCAAAGCGACAACCAGTTGATCATAGGAGAGTTCCCCTCCGTCCTCAAGGAGCACGCGCTTATTGTCCGGTTCGATCCGGGCGACGGTGCCCTTGTGAATGGTGACATCCTTGTCGCGCAGCACCCTGCCGAGCGGTATTCGCAATGACCGATCACTCCGGGCGCCCACGGCCGATTCATGAAGCAACGTAATCAGTTGATGGTAATCATGCTTGTTTACAAGTGTGATTGTCGCTTCTGTGTTTGTAAGATATTTTCTTGTCTGTAACGCGCACACCAATCCGGCATAGCCTGCACCCAGGATAAGAATTTGCTTATTCATGTTCATTCCCGCTCCCATTAAGATTGTCCAATATTTCACAAACTCAGCCAAAATTAAAGTCTACTGCACTTAATCATAGCAACTTTACGCCCTATGTCAACCTTTCGTGAATTTCCCGTCCCAAATCTACACATACCTTATTCAGTCTGTTTGCCTGAGTTGTCACACGAACGGTTGAAATTAACTGAGTGCGTATTATATGATATGACAGTACGTAATTCAAAGAGGAGTGAGTTTGCGTGACGTTCGTCATTGTCTCGCCTTGTATCGGCGAAAAGGCAGCTGACTGTGTGGAAACCTGTCCGGTAGACGCAATCCATGAAGGCGAGGATCAGTTTTTCATCGATCCCGATACCTGCATCGACTGCGGAGCGTGTGAAGCAGTATGTCCTGTATCAGCCATTTTCCAGGAAGATTTTGTTCCCGAGGAAGAAAAATCATTCCTGGAAAAAAATAGGAATTTCTTTAAAAAGTAGAATTGCCTGCCACTGCACGGCAACAGCAGAAAACTGAAAATGACTGCCAAGACGGATCGTGACTTGCACTGCAGCGAACTGTGCGGCCTCAGGCTGCACCAGACTGAACGCTGGCGCAAGGCACGATCCGTCTTGGCAGAGCCTTGTGAACGCCGTTCAACCAACCGTCTTGCGGCGTGTGAATGTCACCTTTTGAACCAGCATATAGGTGATCGTATGCGCGAACGCAAAACACGCGGCTGTTCCCGCAAGCGCGCCTGGAGAACCCAGATGCCTGACCACGCCAAGAAATACCAGGATACTGACAGTTCGACCGAGGCCAAGCGCCAATTCCCTGCTGATCAGATGCTCAGCCCTGTATCTTGCCGATGCGGCCGATTCGTCAATCTCGTTCATGACCATCGTGCCAAAGGGAACCACAAAAAACGGCAACGCAAACGCGGTTACACTGCCAAACACCGCCAATGTCCACTGACTGACAGGCAATAGAAGAATGAGCGCAACCACACCCAGCAACAGCGCCGCCGCACCCATTAACAGCGTGCTCATGCGACCCCTGTTCACAACCTTTCCGGCCGCATAAAACGAACCGAGGGAAATCAGCCCCGTCCATAGTCCGTATAGCCCGAGACCTTCTTCATTGCGCGCAACAAAGAACACCAACAGGCCAACGAAGAACGAGAACACTCCTTCGCGCAGCCCAAACACCACCGAACCGACCCACAATCTCCACCAATCTGGATCCTCCTGAAAGCGGAATCCCTGTTGCATGCGCAGCGCGCGCGGTTCTACCCGATGACGGAGGCGAAACGACAATAGAAGCAGCATGGCAAACAACAGCAACGCCAGGGCAAAGATGATGTGATAACCGGAAAAACGCCGGGAATGAACGATCAAATAGCCCGCAACATAGGGGCCCGTCATACCCACGAGCGATCCAAACAATCCCGCAAGGCCGTTGAAACGGCCGCGATTGTCTGGGTTGGTCATGTCAAACGTCAAGATGTGAAAGGCGAACCAGTAAAGCCCCTGACCGATCCCAAAGAACGTGCCCAGCCATAGCACATGGTGGACGCTGCGTTCCCCGAGCACAAGCAGGATGGCGAAGAAAACCGCCACTGACACAACCCCTGCGCGCAGAATCCACAGTTCGCCAAGTCGCGGCGCGAGGAATCCACTGCCGAGAAATGCCAGCGGCAATATGCCAAAGGTCAGCAGATTGAACAGTCCAATCGCGATAAAGGAGTGATCTACTTTCCAGATATAAACATTTACAAAGGTGCCGGATAAAGCCAAAGCAGCCATGAACGCTGTTCCAATTCCCAGCAGCAGACGACCGCCGTGATCGAGTCGACTGGAGCGGCGGCTGCGCTGATTCTCTATGCTGTTTTGCAGACGTGCAGTTGCTGTGCTGGATCGCGCCTGTTCACGCATGGCTCCCCTCCTTTGCCGAAAAAAAGAACGCGCCATGGCGGCGGCGTCCAGAATGCGCGCATTACCATGGTGCGTCCTCAGCAGATTTTTATCCGCCCGGCAAAACAATCAGACAATAAAGCTGTACACGAGCGTACCCAATCCAACGATCACGCAGTAAATGCCAAACGGCCGCAAAGCCTTGATCTCGTGCGTCTTGAAATAGCGCATCAGGAACCAGGTGCTCAGATACGCCGCTATACCGGCGACCAGACCGCCGACAAGCGCCATCGGAAGCATGCCGTGCGGAGCGTGGTGCAGTTTTGGCAGTTCAAGTACAGCGGCGCCCAAAATAATGGGAGTCGCGAGCAGAAAGCTGAAACGTGCCGCAGCCTCATAGCGCAGCCCGTACATGAGCCCGCCAATCATGGTCATGGCGGATCTGGAGAAACCGGGAATGAGCGCCAGAGACTGCAGAAGACCGACCACGATAGCCTGTCCAAACGTCAGATCCTGGGGATCTTTATTGCCCTTTCTGCGCAGCAGTCTGTCTCCGAGAATGAGAATGACGCCATTGACGATGAGGAAGACCATGGCCACTCGCGGCGTGGCGAACAGTGCGGCAAACTTCTTGACGCCCAGACCGCCTATGACCACCGCTGGCAACGTGGCGACCACAAGCAGCCAGAACTGCTTGCGGGCCGCCTGGGAAGCGGTCGTTTCCGCCGCCTTTCCCGACGCGAACACAGCCTTTAGAAAAACCAGCCAGTCGATCAGGAAATAGATTAGCAAAGCGACCGCCGTACCGACATGGAGCATGACAAGGAATGGCAGGAAAGCGGGATTAGCCTGTATATTGGGCCAATGCAAGATATAGGGCAACAGTACGCCGTGCCCAACGCTGCTGATCGGAAAGAGCTCCGTGATTCCCTGAACCAGAGCAAAAATCAGAGTCTGCCACAATTGCATCTGAAACATATTCCCCCTATAGAAGCGATTATCATCCCGTATTGTATCACATGTGTTTAGTTCGATCCTGAAACAGGCAGCCACCTCGACGAGGTGTCTGCCTGTGGCTGTCGACCGTTCTCTGACCAGCCGCCGCTGCGTCCACTTTTCACATGTTGCGGCGATACTGTCCGCCCACCTCATAGAGCGCGGCCGTGATCTGTCCCAAGCTGGCCGCTTTGACAGTCTCCATCAGTTCGGCAAAAATATTGCCGCCGTTTTGCGCGACCTCCTGCAACCGCCGCAATGCAGGTGCAGCCTCCCGCTGATGCTCTTCCTGAAATTGGCGCAATCCGTTTATCTGCTGTTCTTTTTCCTCGCCAGTCGCACGGGCCAGCTCCAGTTGCGGCGCCGTATGCCCACCGTCTTCTGACGACGGGCCAAGATAGGTATTCACCCCGATGATGGGAAGTTCACCAGAATGTTTCAGCGTCTCATAGTAGAGTGATTCTTCCTGGATCTTGCTTCGCTGATATTGTGTCTCCATCGCGCCCAGCACGCCGCCGCGATCATGGATGCGCAAAAACTCATCGAGCACAGCCCGCTCCACCAACTGCGTGAGTTCCTCGGTAATGTAGGCGCCTTGCAGAGGATTCTCGTTTTTCGTAAGTCCAAACTCGCGATTGATGATCATCTGGATCGCCATGGCTCTGCGCACCGACTGCTCTGTGGGCGTTGTGATCGCCTCGTCATACGCGTTTGTATGCAGTGAGTTGCAGTTGTCATAAATGGCGAGCAGCGCCTGAAGCGTAGTCCGAATGTCGTTGAAATCCACTTCCTGAGCATGCAGGGAGCGCCCGGAGGTTTGAATATGATACTTTAATTTCTGGCTGCGGTCGTTTGCGCCGTACAGCTGTTTCATCGCAATCGCCCAGATACGGCGCGCAACTCGGCCCATCACCGTGTACTCCGGATCCATTCCATTGCTGAAGAAAAAGGAGAGATTGGGCGCAAATTCGTCAATGTGCATACCGCGGCTCAAATAGTATTCGACGTACGTGAACGCATTCGACAGCGTGAAGGCCAACTGCGAGATCGGGTTGGCGCCCGCTTCCGCGATGTGGTAACCGCTGATAGAGACGGAATAGTAGTTGCGGACACTGTGCTCGATAAAGAATTGTTGCATGTCGCCCATCATACGCAGAGCAAACTCCGTAGAGAATATGCACGTATTCTGGCCCTGATCCTCTTTGAGAATGTCCGCCTGCACTGTGCCGCGCACGACTTGCAGGGTCCGCTCCGCAATCGCGGAGCGCTGTTCCGGCGACAAGGAACTGCCGCTCTGGGCCTCCGCCGCATGCAACTGCTGATTGATCGCCGTATTCAGAAACATGGCAAGAATGATTGGCGCGGGGCCATTGATTGTCATGGAGACCGACGTTGTGGGATTGGTCAGGTCAAATCCCGCGTAGAGCGCCGCCATGTCATCCAGAGTGCAGATGGATACGCCACTTTCCCCGATTTTTCCATAAATGTCCGGTCTGTAATCAGGGTCTTCTCCGTACAGGGTCACGCTGTCAAACGCTGTGGAGAGACGTTTGGCGCTGTCGCCGCTGGACAGATAGTGAAACCTGCGATTGGTCCGCTCAGGCGTTCCTTCACCTGCAAATTGCCTGCGCGGTTCTTCTTCTGTGCGCTTGAGCGGAAACACCCCCGCTGTATAGGGAAATTCTCCAGGAACGTTTTCCAACAGCAAATAGCACATGATATCTCCGTAATCGTGCATACGCGGCAACGCAATTTTAGGAATATTGAGGCCTGACAGCGATTGCACATAAAGCGGCGTCCGCAGTTCGCGATCCCGAACGCGCGAAACCAGTTCAGGTTGCGAGTAGCGTTCGACAAGATCCGGAAACTGTTCCAGCAGTTCGCGGCTTTCCGCGTTCATCATAGTTTTGACACTCAACAGCTTGCCGGACAGAGCTTCGGTGACCTCGGGCAACTGATCCTGCATGGCGGCAAGCGCCCCTTCAATCTGGTACCACTGCTGTGCAAGCGCGGCCTGTTGTTTTACGAAGCCGTGATAGCGCTGGACTGTCTGCACAACTTCCAGCAGGTAGTGGACACGGTCAGCGGGAATAATGGCCGGTTTCTCCGGAAGCCCTTGCGCAAGCCCGCCCCGCGTCGTCCAGCCAGCGTCCGTTTTATCATTGATACGCGCGATAAGCGCCTGATAGAGGGCGTTGGTTCCGATGTCATGGAACTGGCTTGCGATCGTTCCGTACACAGGCATTGCGTCAAGATCATCATGGAATCGATTGTGATTTCTCTGCAGTTGTTTGCGCACATGACGCAATGCGTCAAGGGATCCCTTGCGGTCAAACTTGTTGATCGCGACAAGGTCGGCATAATCAAGCATATCGATTTTTTCGAGTTGTGTGGGCGCCCCATATTCACTTGTCATCACGTACAAACTGACGTCCGCAATCGCAGCGATCGCAGCATCTCCCTGGCCAATCCCGCTTGTCTCAATGAGAATCAGGTCAAACCCCGCCGCCCGCAAGACGACGATTGCTTCCTGTATGGCGAGCGACAGTTCCGAACGGGAAGTCCGGGTGGCGAGCGAGCGCATGAAGGCGCGCGCATGGTAAATGGAGTTCATTCGGATGCGGTCGCCCAGTAGGGCTCCGCCTGTCTTTTGCCGCGACGGATCAATCGAGACGATGGCAACGGTTTTGTCCTCGAAATCATGCAAAAACCGCCGCACCAGTTCATCTGTCAGTGAGCTCTTGCCTGCTCCGCCAGTGCCTGTGATGCCAACCACAATTCCGACTGTGTGAGCACGCGCGGGCAACTCACGCGTCATGACCGCCGTGGCGGTCATTCCCCCGCGCTCCCTCGCCTGATCAGCCAGATGCGCGTGTCTGGCGCCGTCTGCCGACAACCTTGCCAATACTTTCGCGGTCGGCTGGCCATTTTCCACCAGTTCCTCCAGCAGCGTCACCAACTCCGCAATCGTACGCTTATCAGTAGTATAGAGGGGATGATCCGACGCGAGAAATTCCCGCGCCGCCGTCTTTGGCGTCGGACTGTCACAGGAGCGCACCATGTCGTTGATCATACCCTGCAATCCGAGCGCGCGGCCATCATCGGGAGAATAGATGCGCGTAACGCCGTAGGCGTGCAGATCCGCAATCTCCTGTGGAACGATCACGCCGCCGCCGCCGCCGAAGATCTTGATGTGCTCCGCTCCGCGTTCGCGCAGCATGTCGATCATATACTTGAAAAACTCCATATGGCCGCCCTGGTACGAACTGAGAGCAATACCTTGAACATCCTCTTCAATAGCGGTCTGCACGATCGTCTGCACGGAGCGGTTATGACCCAGGTGCACCACTTCTACACCGCATCCCTGCAAGAGTCGACGCATGATGTTGATCGAAGCGTCATGTCCGTCAAACAGACTGGAGGCCGTCACAAAGCGCACCCGGTGCTGCGGCCTGTAAACTGTACTGTCCATATCGTTCACCCCTCACCATTCTTAACCCCCTCAGTTGAAAGCGCACAATTCGCGCATGATCAATGAAGTCTGGGTCTCCGTGAATGTCTGTAACGAGTAAGTCCGATGCAGCGTCCAGCGCCGAAACGCCCACATTTGGCCGAGCACGGTGATATTGTGAGCCATCAGCGAGACGACTTCAGGAGCCACTGTGAAGGAACCGTCAGCGATTCCCTGCCGCAGCAGTTCCGCGAAATGATCTGTAATCTCCGCTTCCCTGCGAAGCACATGACGCATGTAGTCGGGAGGCAACGATTTTGTCTCCTGGTAAATCAGCAGCACCAGTTCCTGCAACTCATCCATCACGCGAAAAAAGCCTGCGAGCGTCTGCGGCAATACTTCTATGATACGCGCCCCCGGAGGAATCACAAAATGCAACTTGTTTTCCACTTCCGTGTGAATCCTGTCGCAAACCAGGTACAGAATATCTTCTTTTGAACTGACATACTCGTACAGCGTGCCTGTGCCCAACCCGCTCTCCCGGGCTATTTCTCTTGTCGTCGTTCCATGATAGCCTTTTTCTGAAAACAGTCGCGTGGCCGCCTTGACAATCTGATCGCGGCGCACCCGCACCAATTCAGGGTCCTTGACTGGTGTTGCGACAATGCCGCCATTTTTCACTGGCGCTTCACTCCCCGTATGGTCCTCTTTCCGAGCGAGCGCTCAGTCTAATAATCATAGCATATTACGCATACTACGTCACCAGCAACCACTGCCTGCGCCTGCCAGTCTGAGGCGTTGGCATGTTGCAGACGCGCTGGCGTGCTTGTACGAACGACACTGCGCCATGCCATGCGTCGTCGATCCCTCATCGCCCTCAGGATTTTCGGGTGAGTTTCAGCGCCGCCCGTTCCCGCTGAGTTTTTTTATTCCCCGCACAGCGCTTGCGTACAGTTCCTCGCCATGCTCCAACTGTTCTTCCTGCAGACCGATGTCCACATACAGATCTCTGACATCCAGTACATTGCGGCTTCTGCGCAGCAGGATCTGCAGTTGCTCTGCAGTGCTCACGGCGATCTCGTTGGCTTGGCTGGACTGCGCCGCAATCTTCCTGGCCTCCTCTTCCGCCGCTTTTCCGTCATACAGAGACAGATAGTCCAGATCTTCCTGCATGGCGAGAATTCCCGCAATAAGAGTCTGTGATCGCTTCTGAAGTTTATGGATTCGAAAGGAATAATTTCCCTTTCTTCGCTCAATAGCAACAAAAATACCGACTGCCAGGACAATCAAGACTGCCATAACGATCCAAATCATTCAGATCCCTGCCTCACAACGTACTGAGTGTCTACCCGTACGTTTAATAGACCTACTTTTCGTCCACAATGCTAGTAAAATCCCAAGGAGAGTGGAGACTATGAAAACCTTAGCGGTACTCGGACTGCTTCTTTGCGGACTGGCGGTCGGTCCGACGTTCGCTGCAGCCAGCACACTGAAAGCGCACGAGACAACTTATGTAGTTCAGCCCGGCGATACACTCAGCGCAGTGGCGACCGCATTTCACACCACAGTCGCCGTGTTGTCCGCGCAAAACAACATCGCCAACCCGAATCTCATCTTTAGCGGCGAACGACTGACAATTCCCGCGCCAGCGGCGAACCTGCCGCCCGGCTCACGAGCTATGGTGTGCACACTGACAGCGTACACCGACGGCTATGCTTCCACTGGAAAATATCCTGGCGAACCGGGTTACGGCATTACGTCCACTGGTCAGCAGGCTAAACAGGGCCTGTCAATTGCGGTGGACCCGAGTGTCATTCCGTATGGAACGACCGTGTATATTCCCGGCGTCGGCCTGCGCGTCGCAGATGACACTGGCGGAGCGATTACTGGGTCCCATATTGACGTATTTTATAACAGGGAACAGACCGCTCTCAATTTTGGCGTGAAGCAGCATATCGTTGTCTATATCATACCACGCAAGGCGGTTGCATTTCGCAATAAGTTGCCCATTTTTGCAGACATGATCAGAGAGAAGGCGGGAACAGGCTCCCGTTTCGGACAACGAGTCTATGGCCAAGCGGGTTTGCGACGTCAGAACCCGGGCGCGGCTTCAGGACTCACTCCGCCCCCGGTGACACACATGGCGGCAGCCACAGCTGCGCAGAACCAGTTGGCGCCCGGCTCGGGATCCGCGACTGCGCAGTTCTCATCGACGCCCTTGGCGGCATTCGCGGCAACGCAGAACCAGTCAGTGCATGGCGCGAAGTCCGCGACAGCGCAGAATCTGCCTTCGCCCTTTGCGGCGTCCGCGGCAGCGCAGATCCCGTCGACGCTTGGCGCGAAGTCCGCGGCAGCGACCGCTGATCTGCCGGGCGACAAATTCAGTCTAACCATCGCCCCTGCTTCCGGGGATATCCTCAATGTCTGGGCTATCAGCCTTGCGCGCTTCGTATGGCAACCCATGCTGGAACAGGCCATGCGCGCCACTTTTTGACCTCCTCCTCGCCCCGAGGAACGAGGATTCCGAGTCTCACGGCTCGGCTTTCCTGCTTCTCTGAGGCTTGCCTTGGCGTTTTGCGGAAAGCTTACGCCCGGGTCTTACTGCCTCTCCACAGGCTGACACTGCCAGCCCGGCAGCCAATACATTTTGCGCGGCGTTAATGTCACGGTCATGGACTTCACCGCACTCGGGACAGGTCCATCCGCGAACCTCCAGCGGCATTTTCGCCATGATGTGCCCACATTCGGAACACCGCTTGCTCGACGGATACCACTTGTCGATCTTGACTAGGGTGCGCCCGTGCCACGCAGCCTTGTATTCCAGTTGCCGGATGATCTCGCTCCAACCGACATCCGCGATGGACTTGGCCAGACTGTGATTGCGAATCATGTTCTTGACCTGCAAACTCTCCACGGCGATGACTTGGTTTTCGTGAATCAGCCGTGTGGTGAGTTTGTGGGCGAAATCTCTGCGGCGATCCGCAATACGCGCATGGATGCGAGCCACCTTGACTTTGGCTTTGGCGCGATTCTTAGAGCCTTTCTGTTTCTTGGACAGCCTCTGTTGCGCAATTGCAAGTCGCTTCTCGTCACAACGCAAGAATCTCGGATTCCCGACTTTCTCCCCCGTCGAGAGAATGACTGTATGCGTCAGCCCTAAGTCCACACCAACCTGCGCATTTACGATCGGAAGAGGGGCGGTTGCCTCGTTCACCAGGATGGAGATGTGAAAGCGGTTTGCAGCGTCGCGGGTCACCGTCACAGACGACGGAACACCTGAGAAGCGCCGTGACCAGCGGATGGCGAGCGGTTCCTTCATCTTGGCGAGCGTGATATTCTGTCCATCCCACTTAAAAGCGCTCGACGCAAAGGTGGCAGACTGTTTACCGTGCTTCTTGTGGAACTCTGGGTATTTCGCACGGCCTTCAAAAAAGTTGAGGAAGTCGCTGTCCAGATGGCGCAATCCCTGCTGAAGCGCAACGCTGGATACTTCGTTGAGCCACGCAGTTTCTGGTTGTCGTTTCAGCGCTGTCAATTGGGAAGACAGCGCGTCGTAATACAGGCGTTTCCCTTCTTTGTAGTAGGCGTCCGTCTTGAGGCGCAACCCCCAATTGTAGATGTAGCGAACACACCCGAAGATTCGGGACAGCATCTGCGCTTGCTCTTCGGTTGGGTAAAAACGAAATTTGTAGGCTCTCTGCGTCATGTTTACAGTATATCGCATGCCCCGTAAGAAATCTAGTGCACACCTTATATCCTCGGCCTAAACGCCGAGATTTTACGGTGCTTCTCGATAAAGCAGCGTCCAGGGGAACCATGAAATTTGATCGGTCCTGCCATATTGTCCACATACAGCGTTTGACTAGATCCTCACACGCTGTATGTGGACAGTTTTCGTAGCGCTCCGGACTTTTTCCCACGTCCCCTAGGCCAGGTACTTCTCAGCCTCCAGCAGCCGGCCGGCAATTCCTCTTTTGAGCGCTGCCGTGTTTGCAGGGAGCATACGCGTGAGCTTACGCAGCACAGAGAGCGCCGTCCGCAACCCGTCTCCCTCTTCCATGATGGCAAGAATATCTTTTGTCAGCCGTTCCGCTTCCGGGAATGTCTCCGCCACATACAGGCGCACATAATCGGCCTGAAGAGCCGCGTTATGATGACTCCTCGCAAGCGCTTTTTGCGCGCGCAGGAGAGCGCTCTCCATTCCGTACAGGGCAATTCCCAGATCTGCGAGGTCGGCCAGCACTTCCTGTTCCTGTTCCAGTTTTTGTCCATACTTTTGCACCGCCAGACCGCCGGCAAACAGAAACTGCTTGCGCACCATGGCTACCGCGTGGCGTTCCAGACCAAGAACTGCGCTCTCGTCGGCAGGTTCAAGCGGTTCCAGCAGTTCCTGTTGCAGTGTCTGGGCAGCCTGCAGCAACGCCACTTCACCCTTTAACGCCATTTTCATCAGCGTTCCTGGAATGAGCAGCCTGTTAATCTCGTTTGTTCCTTCAAAAATTCTGTTGATCCGGGAATCGCGATACATGCGTTCGATTGGGTAGTCCTGGATATAACCTGCGCCGCCGTGAATCTGCACCCCTTCATCCACCACAAAATCAAGAGTCTCGGAACCGAATACTTTGTTGATCGAACATTCGATGGCAAATTCCTCAATCGCCTTGGCAGCTTTTCGCCCTGCGTCTTCACCTGACAGATCCACTTCCTCGAGCGCCTGGTCGATCGCACCGGTGGTACGGTAGACGATACTCTCCGCAACAAAAATGCGCATGGCCATGTCTGCTATTTTCCCCTGGATGAGCGGAAACGAAGCGATCGGACGTTTGAACTGTTCGCGCGTCTTGGCGTAGCGGATGGCTGTCTCAAGCGCCTCTTTGGCGCCGCCGACACAACCGACGGCCAATTTGTAACGACCGATGTTCAGGATGTTGAACGCGATTACATGACCGCGACCGGGTTCACCGAGCAAATTTTCGACAGGCACATGCACATCTTCCAATATCAGCGGACGTGTGGACGACGCCTTGATTCCCATCTTCTTTTCCTCCGGACCAGTTGACAGCCCAGGCGTATCGCGCTCGACAAGGAACGCGGAAAATTGTTCGCCGTCAATTTTGGCATAGACGATAAACAGGTCGGCAAATGCAGAATTCGTGATGAACTGCTTGCTGCCATTCAGCACATAATGTTTGCCGTCCGCAGTCAGCTTTGCCGACGTTCTGGCGCCGAGCGCATCGGACCCGGAGCCCGGCTCGGTCAACGCGTACGCCGCCAATTTTTTTCCGCTGGCGAGATCAGGGAGATACTTCTTCTTTTGCGCATCGTTTCCGAAATACACGATCGGGAGCGTTCCAATGCCAACATGCGCCCCATGAGACAGCGCAAACGATCCACCCCTGGTAATTTGTTCCGTGAGCAGCGACGAACTGACCTTGTCGAGCCCCAATCCTTCATACGCCTCAGGTACGTCTGCAGCCAGCAAACCCACTTCGCCGGCCTTGCGCAAAAGCTTGACGGTCAGATCCCAGTCTTGGTGTTCCAGTTGTTCCGCCACAGGCAGAATCTCGGCGTGGATGAACTCTTCCGCAGTCTTTGCGATCATGCGATGCTCTTCAGTAAAATCCTCAGGCGTAAAAACGCTGTCTGCATGCCCCTCCGCGACAAAAAACTGCGCCCCGTGTTCGCGCTGTGAACTGTTCATGATCAAACGCCTCCCTCTACAGTCATTGCTGCCGTAACCGCCTGCGTCACCATTTGCATCACAGTCTCTCGATCACTCCTGCCGCTCCCATCCCGCCGCCAATGCACATCGTCACGAGTCCATAACGCCCGCCGACGCGTTTCAGTTCTTCGAGCACCGTCACCGTCTGTCGAGCGCCAGTGCACCCCAGCGGGTGACCCAGAGCGATGGCCCCGCCATTTACATTGACCCTGCCCTGATCCATGTCAAGCGCCCTGATGACCTGGAGCGCCTGTGCTGCAAACGCTTCATTCAACTCAATACGGTCGATGTCGGCGAGCGTCAGCCCAGCCTTTTCGAGCGCCTTTGGAACCGCTGCGATCGGCCCCACGCCCATGATGTCTGGATCGACGCCCGCAACGGCGAACGAACGTAAGACGCCAATCGGTTGCAGACCCTGAGCGGCTGCCTGCCGGTCGGACATCATCACGAGCGCCGCCGCTCCGTCACTCGTTTGCGAAGAGTTTCCCGCGGTCACACTGCCTGTTACGCTGAACGCCGGTTTCAGTTTTGCGAGCGCGTCAAGCGTCGTGTCGGTTCGCACCCCTTCATCCGTATCCACAGTGATCCTGCGCTCCCGCACGCGTCCATTTTCATCCGTATCCGTCAATGTGACATCGACGGGAATGATTTCATTTTTAAATTTGCCTTCGCGAATGGCCGCCGCAGCGCGCCGATGACTCTGCAAGGCGAATGCGTCCTGGTCTTCGCGGCTGACGCCAAAACGGCGCGCCACTTCCTCCGCCGTGTGACCCATCGACATGTACGACTCGGGATAATACTCGGCCAGATAAGGATTGGGCGATATATTATAGCCGCCCATCGGCAAACGGCTCATACTCTCCACGCCGCCTGCCACAACCACATCGTTCATGCCCGTCTGAATCGACTGCGCCGCCATCGCGATGGCCTGAAGGCCCGAACTGCAAAAACGGTTGACGGTCACACCCGCCACTGACGTCGGCAGGCCGGCGCGCAGCGCAATGATGCGCGCCAGATTCATCCCCTGCTCCGCTTCAGGAGTCGCACAGCCGAGAACAATGTCCTCAATCTGCGCAGGGTCGAGTTCAGGCACGCGCGCGAGTACGCCTTTAAGAATCATGGCGGCGAGTTCGTCTGGCCTGGTTTGACGCAGATTTCCGCGTCCGGCCTTGCCCACAGCGCTGCGTGCTCCGGCCACAATCACGGCTTCTCTCATCGCTATTCCCTCCTGACTGTCTCTTGCTGTAACGCCGTTCTCAGTTGCGTAACGGTTTGCCTGTCTGCAACATGTGCTGCATGCGGGCCTGTGTCTTTGCTTCCCCGCAGAGCGACAGGAACGCTTCGCGCTCCAGATCAAGGAGATACTGCTCACTCACCAGCGATCCGCCTGCCGCAGTTCCTCCGGTCAGAACACGAATCACCTGTTTGGCGATCAACACGTCGTGCGCAGAGATATACCCACTCTTCTGCATCCCGTAGACGCCCATTTTGAAGAGCGCCGCCCCATTTTCCCCAACCACCGGCACCCGCTGTTGCGATAGTGGAATAAATGACCTGGCCAGATTCAAAGCGGCTGTTTTCGCGTCTGCGAGCAAGTGGTCGCGGTTTATGGAGACGCCGTCGCGCATGCGCGCATAGCCCAGACTCTGCGCATCCCTAGCGCTGGATGAGACTTTTGCCAGGGCGATCAGTTCAAACGCCTTCTGAACAAGCGGCAACGGCGACAGATCCGTACCGCTAGGCAAATGCTCCATCATCCGAATCAAAACTTCCTTGTTGCCGCCGCCACCCGGCAAGAGCCCCACGCCCACTTCCACCAATCCACAGTAAGTCTCGGCGGCCATCTGCATCTGCTGCCCGGCCATGGCGATTTCCGCTCCTCCGCCAAGGGTCAGACCGTACGGCGCAATCACGACAGGTTTCTTCAGATACTTGAGTCTCATATTGGCATTTTGAAACTGTCTGACTACCAGATCAATCTCATCCCAGTTCTCATCCTGCGCTTCCATCAGCATCATCATGAGATTGGCGCCGACCGAGAAGTTGACGGTGGATCCGCCTACGACAAGCGCCTCAAAATTACGCTCCACCTCGTCGGCGGCTTTCATCATCATCGTGATCAAATCCGCACCGATGGCCTGCTTCGGCGAGTGAAACTCCAGACAGGCGACGCCGTCGCCGATATCGATCAGACTGGCGCCTTTATTCCCCGTGACGAGTTGCCCCTGATTTTTCAGCGCAGCAAGATCGATGATCCGTTCATCAGGTGTGCACCGCTCGTAATGCGAGCCGACAAAATACTGTCTTGCAAAGGAACTGGAGCGGTTATAGAACGACTGCCCGGAAGTGAGCATGCTCAACACAAAGGGCGGAATCGCCAGCCTCTCCTGGCGCATGCGTTCCACCGACTTTGCGACCCCGATGGCGTCCCATGTCTCAAAGGGCCCCAGTTCCCAGTTGAATCCCCATTTCATCGCCTCGTCGATCGCCACGATGTCGTCGGCAATCACACCGACAAGCGATGCGCTGTAGAGCAATACTCGCTTGAGCACATTCCAGACAAACAAAGACGCCTCATCGCCGCCATTGACCAGCGCCTTCAGTTTCTGCTCCAGCGTTGAAGACGCTTTCGCCGCTTCAAACGAGGCGCTCGCCAATTTACGCCGTGGACGATACGTGAGCGTGTCCAGATCCAGAGCCAGAATCTGCGTTCCCTCTTTGCTTTTCTCCCGTTTGAAAAAACCCTGACCCGCTTTTTCGCCGATCCATCGTTTCTCCGCCATGGCGCGCAACTCATCCGGAATCGCGAAAATGGATTTTTCCTCTGCATCCGTTGATTGCTCATACACATTATTGGCCACGTCAATGAAAGTATCGAGACCGACGATGTCCAGCGTACGAAAGGTTGCGCTCTTCGGACGTCCAATGACAACTCCCGTCAACAGATCAACTTCGTCGACGCCGAATGAAGTCTCTTTCATGGCTGCCAGAGTGACCAGCAAACCGTATGTGCCAATGCGATTGGCGATAAAATTGGGTGTATCCTTCGCCGTCACAACACCTTTGCCGAGGACATCCTGGACAAACGAGCGCATAGCGGCGACCACTTCAGGAAGAGTGTATTCCGTCGGTATCAGTTCCAACAGCTTCATGTAACGCGGCGGGTTGAAAAAGTGGGCGCCCAGAAAATGTTTCTGGAAGTCGTCAGAGCGGCCCTGGGCCATCGCCGAAATGGAGATTCCCGATGTGTTCGAACTCACGACAGAACCCGGTTGGCGATACTGGTCCACGCGAGCCAACACAGTTTTCTTGATCTCCAGTCGCTCCACCACAACTTCAATGATCCAGTCGCAGTCGCCGATCTCCTCGAAGTCGTCTTCAAAGTTTCCTACTTTGATCAAATCACTGTCCTCGCGCCGATATAGAGGATTCGGTTTTGCCTTCAGCAGAGCTGCCTTGCCGGATTCCCCCAAACGGTTGCGCACGATTCTGTCTGCCAACGTCAGACCCTTTTTCTCTTCCTCCACCGAGAGCGTCGATGGAACAATGTCGAGCAACAGACTGGGTATGCCCACATTTGCCAAATGTGCTGCGATTGCGGCGCCCATCACACCAGATCCAAGCACTGCAGCACGCCGAACAGACCTCATCGAGATCGCCTCCTAACATTCCTGCTTCTATGATAGCAGACGCACTTTGGATTCACCATCTATTTTTGACTGATTGGTCAATGTTTGTTTTGCCGCAAAAAACCAACCGGTTTTTTGCAATCCGAACTCGCCGGGAGTCCGCGATTACGCCAATTCCGCGGCTTCCCTGATGGCTGATCGCAGTTTTTGAACCATGCTCCCAGGCGTTTCGGCATGCGCTCCAACCGCTCGACCGTCAACCATGTTCACCGGCGTAACTTCGCTCAAAGTGCCCATGGTAAATACCTCATCGGCAGTGAAAAGCGAATCGGACGAAAATGCGGTTTCTGCGACGGGCAGGCCAGCACTTTTCGCATACTCAAGCACGAAACGGCGGGTTACCCCGTGCAGAATCCATTCATTGGCCGGATGTGTGATGATGACGCCATCGCGAATGATCGCGATATTGCTGCTGGTACACTCGGTCACCCGCCCGTCCCGCACAAAAATGGCGTCGTTCGCCCCACTGTCCAGCGCGATCTGTTTCGTCCAGACATTCGGCAGCAGATTCAGCGACTTGATATGGCAGTGTTTCCAGCGGATATCTTCCGCCAAAATCATCTGCTGTCCAGTTGTCCACTGCGCAGCCAGTTTTCTTTCATCGACTGGTCGTACCGTCAAAGTCAGGTGGCTTGCGATCGCAGGGAATCCGTGCTCGCGTTTTGCAAATCCGCGGGAGAGTTGAAAGTAGACCTGCGCTTCCGAAAACCCGGCGCGCAAAACGGCCTCCTGAATAAGCATCCGCAGATCGTCTGTCGAACGATCGAGCGGCAGTGAGATGAAGGCTGCGCTCTGCACAAATCGCTCCAGGTGATACTCCATTAAAAAAGGACGTCCGCCATACACGCGAATTACCTCATACACGCCATCCCCAAATTGATGGGCGCGGTCTTCAATGGGCACAACGGGTTGCGTCAATGAAACAAAGCGGTCGCCAGCGTATCCAATCCCCTCTGACATTGGCGAATATTCACTCCTTTGATATGATGATTGCGAAGCGAACAAAATTTTATATGCGAAAGGTGTTGCATAAACAGGTGGATTGCATTTTTTGTGGCATCGCGAACGGTCAGATACCAGCAAAAAAAGTGTTCGAGTCAGACGCAGTGATTGCCTTTGAAGACATCCAGAAAGCCGCGCCCATACATGTTCTGGTCACGCCAAAGCGGCACATGGAATCGATCATGGATCTTCCCGACGACGATCTCGCGCTGCTGTCCGAACTGCAAAAGGCGATCAGGGAGGTGGCCCGGCTAACCGGCGCCGCAGCATCCGGATTCCGCGTTATCACCAACAAGGGAACGTCTGCGGGCCAGACCGTATTCCACTTACACTATCATATCCTAGGCGGGCGCGAATTGGAGCGTTCTCTCGGATAATATTTCGCGGCTCCGGATCACTGCACTGGCGCGCCTCTGATCAGCGCACGGTCAGTTCACCTGAGAGTCCGGGTTCTTTTTGACCGCCCGTATCAGAAAAGAAGGGGAACGTTCCCTTCTTTTCGGGGGTAAATTCGACACTCGTACCCTCTGTCGACGGCAGATCTGGAGAAAAGATATAGAATGCCGGCAGCACAAAGTTGTGCGTCCTCGAGCCCTGATTGCGGATCACGATCCTTATCGTCTGGTTGAGGCGGCCTTCGATTTGTTGCGGAGAAAAATGGCGATCTGTGATCACCATTTTGTAGGTTGCGGCGCGCGCGGCGCTTGGCAAGAGCAGCAACGGCGCCAATACGCTGACAACCATTGCCGCGGCGATTTTTCGAAACCGACCCACAGAAACACCACCCAATATTTCCCCTTAGAATTCCCGGCCAGCCTTCAAATTATCAATGCATAGTGGACCGAGTGCGGCGAATTGACCTGGTATACAGACTTTCAAAGCACGCGGTATAAAAGCAGCCACCAGAACACGGCGACAACAGCGCCGATCGTTCCACCCGCCACAACGTCTGTCACATAATGAAGCCCCGCATACAGGCGGGCCAATACGATCAGCAGGGCAAGACAAAAACTGACCGCCATGATGTGTGGAAAAGAGAGGGCCAGGCTGGTTCCCAGCGCGAACGCGCCTCCCGCATGATTTGATGGAAACGAGGGATCTTTGGGATTTTTGGCGATGAGCGGTTCATACCCCAGAGACACGAAGGGTCTGGCTCTGTCCAGACGCCGGGCAAGCTGATCAATGACGATCTTTGTGCAGAGCGCGCTCACAACAGCGGTGAGCGCGGACAGGGAGACCGCAGGAAAAACGGCCCTGTCGGTTGCGAGACTCCAGGCAAGCAGGGCCGCCATTTCAGCAAACAGAAGGCCGGGTCCGTAACGCGCCAGCACACGGAATATCTGATTCCATACCCGGCGCCGGGCCCTCAGACGCGCAAACAGCTTTACGGACTCCCGATCGAGTCGGAGGATCCAGGAATCGTGTGCTTTCATCATCGCGACGAACGTCCTTAACCAGAGTGACATCTCTATGCATACTGAACCCGCAAAGCCATCATACCTTAACTTCTCGATCCGCCATAGTTCACCAAGACCGCTGACCCCGGATTCTCCCCGCGGGCCATCTGCTGCTGAACGTCATCGTCCACACTGGCGGCGAGCTGCGGCACCTGGTCCAGTTCCAGATCGCCTTCGTGGTTCACGGAAAATCCATGGTATGAGAAGTTGGCGCTCCCGACAAACAGCACACGACCGGAATCCACGGACAGGATCTTGGCGTGCAGATACTCCCCCTGATAGGGCGCGTAGTAACGGACCGCAACGCCAGCGGCGAGCAGCCTGGCAGCCGTGCGGCGATTGTATGGTTCCTTATGGTCGAGAACCACCGTGACTTTGACACCCCTGGAAACAGCGGCGGCCAGCGCGTCGACAAGTGTGCGACTGGTGAAAGCGAACGCCTCCATGTCAATGGACTGGCGGGCCTCACTGATGGCCAGAAGCATCGCAGGCTCAATCTGAGTATCGTAAACAAGCGGGGGAGCAAAGGCGATCTGTGAGTGCGGATCGCCTCCGGCACGCGCATAATCCTGTTCGAAAAGGCCCTCAAAACTGGTGTTGGCGTGGTGGATATAGATAGAAGCATCGTGATTTTCCCAGCTATACGCCCCGTAGTTCATTCCCCCAAGCAGCGCTTGCAGCCCATGTGCAGTCTGCACGACAAGCGATTTGATGTGCGAGATCCCGCCTGGAATGGGCAGCAGCCGCACTTTCACATGATGCGCTTTGAGATACGGATAGCCGACTGACTGAGTATGCGGTTCAGTGGCGTCAAGCACTACTTCGACGTCTACGCCGCGCTGTTCCGCCTGCGCCAACGCGTGCAGAATATCGAGATCTGACAGTTCGTACATGGTCAGATGACAGTATCCGGTGCTCGCCGCAATCAGGGAGAGCGCTTGCGGCTTGATTTCGGGACCCCACAACAGCGTGTAGTTTCCTTCTGTGACGGATGCGGGAACCTGTTCCTCAGCAATGGCGGAGAATGACGGATTGCATCCGGTCACAAGCAGTTCCGATGCCAAAACCAGACTGCCCATGCAGACGGCGATGATCGAGCGGCGTATTCCCCTGGAATGCGGCATATGCGAATGGTCTCCCTCTGAAAAAGAGTGGGAGTGGACCGCCGTTACTGGACGCCCTTCTCCTCACTCTTTCTGTTAGCGAAAGACTGCCCATTGTCCTCTGAGCGATCCAGCGTATAATGAATTGTTTTGGATACAGAAATGCCTTGCTAACGCCGCTGCATCGTCAATAAAATATCCTGAATATAGTCCAGAACATCGGCGCGCATATCCGTCCTTGTCAGCGCCAGTCCGATAATCGCCTTGATGTAACCCAGCTTGTCGCCAATGTCAAACCGCAAGCCAGCGATTCTGCAGGCACGGAGCCCCTGCGCGATCATTTGCCCACGCAGCGCGTCCGTCAGTTGAATCTCGCCCTGCTTCCCCGGCGGCGTCTTTGCGATTACAGAAAAAATATCGGGAGTGATGACGTAGCGGCCCACAATAGCCAGATTGGACGGTGCCTCTGACGCCACTGGCTTCTCCACCAGATCAGAGACGACATACTCTATGCCGTCGCTGCTGACGCCCGCGATGACGCCGTAACTGGAGACGTTTTTTTGCGGTACAGGCTGTACGCCCACAACCGAAAGTCCGCACATCGCGTGGATATTCAGCAACTGCGTAAGCGCAGGTGTAGAGGAGTGGATGATATCGTCTCCAAGCAGCACAGCAAACGGCTCAGAACCCACAAACGACCGCGCCATTGACACCGCGTGCCCCAATCCGTTCAGTTCAGGTTGCCGTATGTAATGAATATTCGCCAATTGTGAAATGCGCTGCACTTCTTCAAGCGTCGATCGCTTCTCGTGTTCCTCCAGATGCTTTTCCAGTTCCATTGAACGGTCAAAATGGTCTTCGATAGCTCGTTTAAAACGCCCCGTCACAATCAGAATGTCTTCAATCCCGGCCGCCACCGCCTCCTCGACAATATACTGAATAGCCGGTTTATCCACAAGCGGCAGCATCTCTTTCGGCTGTGCCTTGGTGGCGGGCAAAAACCGCGTACCAAGCCCCGCCGCGGGAATGACCGCCTTGCGCACACGCGTCAACACCATCGTCTCCTTAATGCAGGGTCTACCCAGAAAATCGCCGCAGGCGTATTTTCTTCCCGGTTATTGTGCTGCGAAGCAGCAGTGAGATTTTGCTTCGCAAAACTCAGACATAAAAGTCCACCCTGCGCAAACTCTATTCACGCCATTCCCGGTCCACGTTATAACGCATTTTTTCTACATACGCCGCTTCCAGGTCCACACCCGCATAGTTCGCTAATTTAACGATGAACGCAAGGCAATCCGCCAGTTCTTCTCGCAAATGCAGCAACGCCTCGTTTTCTTGCGCGGCAAGCAACGGATCAGCTTGCGCTTTTTGCAGCCTGCGAACTTCCTTGGCAACCTCCCCGACTTCCTCGACCAACAGCATCACGTTGACCGGGAGATCTTGAGAAAATCCCTTTTCTTTGTCCAGCCAGCGATGAAACGACTGGCACTCACGCAACGTGGGCCGATCGCTAAGCACGCAGCAACGCCTCCTGTGCTTGTCCTGTCCATATGGTACCATAAGCACAGAAATCTTTCATGGCGCATATTCGTCCGCCAACACGTCACTAAGGGCGCGCCAGACCGCATGATCGGGCAACTCCCGCCGCATCTGCGCCGCCTGCGCCGCGAACTGTGCAAACGCGTCTTCGTCAAACAGGACTTCGACTTGCAAATCCGGATATTCGCCAGATGACCGCACGACCACCTGCGAGGGAGCCATCCTTAAAACATGACACTGCGACGCAGGCACAAGCAGATCGATGCCTCGCCCTCCCGCCCGCAGCAAAAAAACCAGACAGGCTTCGCCTTCATATGGAGCCGCCGCAAACCGCAGTGACAATGGCAGCCTGTCGCCATGCAGATAATTGCCCAGCCAATGCGCGGCTTCATTTGCTGTGAGCAGCAGTGTTTCGCCGCCGTTTGCCGTTTCCAGAACTGCTTTCATATGCACGGCGCAATTCCCCCTCCAAATACCAGTCAGCTCACATGAGCCGGCGTAAAATGATTCACATACTGCGGCCCGACTTCCGCTCTCAACACATGATGATTGACCGCGATCCCGATCAACAGACGCCACATGCGCTCATCCATACGGCCGGTGATCGGAACATGCTGGTTCATCTGGAACAGTTTCAGACTTTCTTCCGTCAACTGGTTGAAGTGTTCGGTCACCGGCCCCCGATAGTATCCCAGTCGCCGCAACATATACTGCACACACCCTACGGCGTGCCCATAGTCCTGAAATCCCAATTCGTGAAATTCATAGTCTGGCTCAGCGTTTACGTTTTTCCTGTGCCTGAACACGGAGCATGTCCCCTTCGTCAAGGTCTGTGCTCCATTATATGGCCGTGCGCCCAAAGTGTGCGGCGTCACTGGCGGTCCGTGCGGGCCGTCGGAAGCATGTGTGCATAATCCACCTCAAAATGCGGATTCCAGGTGTCCGGCTGCTCCGGATCAAACTGCTCAAGATAGTGAATGACGGCACGGGTGATCGGCGTCGGTGTTGAAGCGCCCGCTGTCACAGCGACTGAATTTACGTTGCGCAGCCATTCGGGATCGATTTCCGAAACATCGGCGATGCGATGCGACTTTACACCCGCGATTTCGACCGCAACCTGAGCCAGCCGAACGGAGTTGTTGCTGCGCGGATCGCCGACGACCAGACACAACTCGGCGTCTTTTGCCTGAGTCGCCACCGCGTTCTGACGCACCTGAGTCGCATCGCAAATTTCGCCGTATACTTCCACCGACGGGAAACGCTCGCTGACTTTTGCCACCAGATCCGCCGTGTCCCACTGACTCATCGTGGTCTGATTTGTCACGATAATGCGCGCAGAACCTGGTGTATTGTCGCTGCGCCCCAGATTCTCCGGCAATTTTACGATATCCCGTTCCGAAGCCACCAGATGTACGTGCGCAGGTGCAACGCCGACAGCGCCTTCCGGCTCCGGATGACCGGGTTTGCCAATATAGATTACATCGTAGCCTTCTGCCACTTTATTCCTGATCAGAAGATGGGTGCGGGTCACGTCCGGGCAGGTTGCGTCAATCACGACGAGACCCTTTTCTTCGGCCCGTCGGCGCACCTCCGGCGAAACACCGTGAGCCGTGAAGATCACGGTTCCATAGTCGACCTGTTCCAGAATGGCCAACCTGTTTTCTCCGTCGAGCGTCGTGATTCCTTGGCGTTCAAACGCTTCCACGACGAACTGGTTATGGACGATCATGCCAAGGATATACACCGGCCGCGGCAAATCCGTACGTTTCGCCACCTGCGAAGCGAGCACCATGGCGTCCACAACGCCATAGCAGTAACCGCGGGGCGCAATTTTTATCACTTTCACGGTCTACACCCCCTACAGAATCAGGATACTCACAGTTCAATGGTCATTTTGGTGCCAATACCAAGTTCACTCTCTGCCTTCACAACGCCGTCATGCGCACGAACGATCTCCGCAACAATGGCTAGACCAAGACCAGCCCCGCCGGGATGACGCTCGCGCGCGCCCGATGCGCGATAAAATCTGTCAAAGATGCGCTCCAGTTGTTCTTTGGCGATGCCCGGTCCGTTATCGCGAACGACCAGGCGCGCCTTTTGATCGGGCAATGGCTCCACGCTGATCCACAGGCGCCCAGAATCGCGCGGTGTATGTTGAATCGAATTTGTAACAATATTATACAATATTTGCTGAACCATGGATTTGTCACAGCGGGTCACAGCCGACTTCAAGTCATAGCTGATCGTTCGCTGCTCCGCCAGGATATCAAATTGTGGGCGCATCTCGGCAACCAGTTGGGCAAGATCCAGTCTTTCGAACTGCGGCGAAATCCCTTCCCCAAGTTTCGCCAACTGCAGCAAATCTTTGACGAGCGACTCAAGACGGCCGGTTTCAGACGCCACGGTCAGAAGGCCCTGTCGCATATCCGTAAGTTTCTGGGCATTCAGCAGCAGTCTCGCCACGGTTCTGCGGGACAGTTCTTCATGATCGCCGTCGTTTTCCATACCCTGCTGAAGCAGATTCAGTTCCTGGGAGTATGATTCGACTCTCCGCAGCAAAACGTCGGTAAATCCACGAATCGCAGTGAGCGGCGTACGCAGTTCATGAGACGCGTCAGAGACAAACTGCTTCATCCGCCGGGTTGCGTCCTGCTCGCGTTTTACAGCGTCAGCAAGCAAATCCAGAGCGTCGTTCACGACGCCTGCCAGGCGTACGGTCTCGTGAGTGCCAAGCAGCGGCAGCCGTTCCTGAAAGGCGCCCGCGCGAATTCGCAGGGCTGTCTGAATCAAACGATGCAGTGGACGAAGCGGGGCGCGTACTACGGGAATCAGGATAGCTGCGGCAAACACCACCACAATGACGCTGACAAAGAGAAATTTGGCTGCCTGCTCAAGCAGGATGGGATACAGCATGGAGTCGGGATAGCCCAACTCCACGTAGCCGACCGGCAATTTTGACGGCGCTCCGATGCTTGCGAGCAACAGGATCTGTCCATGCGATTCGGTCACATACGCTGACGTGCCCGCCTGCAATGGGATGGGGTCCGCCCGCATGGTCGCGATCATGCCACGTCGAAAGAGTTGCAGCCGCATGGAATCGTAGTGCGATTGCCGTTCCCCGATCGGATGAAACTGCGCATCATAGATTCTTACATTGATGCCCCTGACACTCAGCGACTCAAGCAGCATGGGCACCGTGTTGTGAAAACCCGCAGGCGTCAGGTCGCGCGCGATAGCCGGTTCTGCCAGCGCATCGCGCATGGCAAACGTAAGGCTGCTCTCTCCGGCAACCACCAGTGCGCTGTGCAGCGATTCAAACTGAATGCCCGCAACCAGAACAAGCAAAACTGCAACCACTGCCAAGTATCTGGCATAGAGATCTTTGGTCAGAGTACTTGGCCGACTGAGCAGCCGTCTCCTGTTACTGTAGATCCACACGGTAGCCGACACCACGTACAGTACGAATCAGTTGGCGCTTCGAATCGTTCAGTTTGTGGCGCAGATAGCGAATATACACCTCCAGAATGTTGTCTTCGCCCGAAAAGTCTTCGCCCCACACACGCGCCATAATCTGTTCGCGCATCAGTGCCACACCGGGCGACTCAAGCAACATCTCCAGCAGAGTATACTCAGTCTTTGACAGAGCAAGGGCATTGCCTTCGTAACGAATCAGCTTCTGCACTTTATCGATTTCAAACTTGCCGATGCGCTGAACTGCGGAAAGCTCTGGAAACTGGTTTCTGAACCGCGCCTCAATGCGCGCCTTTAGCTCCGCGAAGGCAAATGGTTTTACGACATAGTCATCGGCTCCGGTCACGAGCCCTTTCACCCGTTCCTCCACATCATCCCTGGCGGTGAGCATGATGATGGCGACACGGGCGCGCGCCTTGAGCAGGCGGCAGACCTCATAGCCGTCCATGCCTGGAAGCATGATATCAAGCAGGACAATATGGGGCTTAAAGCGGTCAAGCAGGCTCAGTGCCTCCTCGCCATCCCGCGCCGTCATCACGTCATACCCCTCGTCGCGCAAACCAAAGAGCAGAAAATCCGTGATCCCCTGTTCATCGTCAACAACAAGGATACGGCCGGGCCTTGACATGGTTCCATCGAACGCATGCTGTTTCTGATCCTGTTCCTTGTTAAATACTTGGCTTGTCGGCACAATCATACGGGTATCGTTCAAGTCGCATTCGCCTCCAAAAAGAAAGTGATCTACCAATCGCCAGTTGCCCATCCATGTGATAGAGTGATAACAGTCAGACACATGCAGTGTACCGCAGAATGATCCGTCTGTCACTTTCTCTAAACGTAATTTCCTATAGACTGGATGGTTGGGATGTACAACAACTCCGACAAGTTCAATTCAAAAAAACAACCAGCCAACCGGCGCAAGGCACAGTCACTCAACCGAAAAACGGATCACGCCGCGAGTTCGAGCCGTCCGCAGACGCACGCTGTCGATCGCCGGCCTTCTGCTCCCGGGAAACGGACGCCAAGACCGCGGAAATCGGCGCAGTCAAATCCGGGCGGGACGCAGCGGCCGGCTTCCCTGGGGAAGTATCGCCGGCGCAAAATTAAATGGGGCCGTCTGGGAGGCGTTCTTGTCGTTGCTTCCCTGTTGGGTTACGGAGCAGAGTGGCTGATTGTGCACGATCTGCCTCAACTGGCTCAGCGGTTGCGCGCTGATGTCACACAGGTGACCGCCAAAGCACATCCGCTTCCCTACACCTCCGGAGCCTATCTTGCCCTGTCACGGAATATTCAATTGTACCTGCGCAGTCAACCCGGCACATATGCGGTAGCGGGAACCGACCTGACAACCGGCGCGACATTCGGGTACGGGCAGCATGAAGCATTCAGCGCCGCCGGCACCGTCGCCTTGCCCGTTGTTATCAGCCTGTACAGCGCCATCGCCGCAGGCAATATGAAACCGACGGCAATCGTCCACCTGCGCGCGCAAGATGAAGAAGCGGGACCTGGCTATATCGGCGGGATGCCTGTCGGCACGCCGTTTACCGTGACTGAACTGGCTCGCGCGGCGATTGTCCAGGGCGATGTGGTGGCCACCAACATGCTGATCCGAAAACTCGGCGCCGCAACAATTGAATCATTTATGACAGAGGCTGGAAGCCACCACTCGCTCTCACAGCCACACCTGATCACACCGCACGATCTGTCGCTCTATCTTTCCTATCTGTATACGATGGCTCAGGCGCATCCCCGTTCTGTGGGGCCCCTCATGGCGGATCTGCGGGCAGTAAACGGAGAGGGCCGATTGGCAAACGGGTTCCCGAAGGGAACCCGTATAGATCAAGTGATGGGCAACTGGCCGAAAGAGTTTCACGACGCGGCGATCATCTGGTCGGCGGGCCACCCAATCGCGCTTTCTGTCTGCAGCAACGGCGTCACCATGGCCGCCGCCAGCGCTGTTGAAGCTCATGTCGCCAAACTCGTCGCCAACTTTTTGCAGCATGGTTGACACGGTGTGTTCCAGTTGGCCGCTACATGCGCATACGTGCGACCAGAGACTGCTTTAACTCCCACAATTGCGGGCTGAGATCGACATGGTAGACGTGGGGATTTTTCGGACGCAGCGTCTCTCTGGGCAATGTTTGCAATTCCGCGCGCGCAAAGGAACGAATCTCTTCGATCGTAGGCAGGTCATACACAAACTCGCCATCAACGAAGATCGGTTGCAACAGTTCTCGGACAGTATAGTCGCTGATTGTTTTTTTCTTGTACGTGTGCACGGGATCGAACAGGTGCACCGGTTCGCCTTGCGGCGCCGGTTCGCTGTCAAGCATGATCAGATCCGCGCTCGCCATCCCGTCCACGTAGAAACGCAAGACTTTTTTCTTGCCGGGATTCGTCACTTTCACCGGGTTCTCAGACACTTTGATGCGGGGAACAAACTGGCCGTCTTCTTCTTCAGCCGCCAGTTTATAGACGCCTCCGAGCGCCGGACAGTCTTTCGCCGTGATCAGAGCCGTTCCGACCCCCCAGCCGTCGATCGCGGCGCCTTGCAGCATCAGATCGCGTATGGTGTCTTCGTCAAGATCATCCGAGACGATAATCTGGGTGGAGTGAAACCCCGCCGCGTTCAAACGCTTGCGCGCTTCCTTGGACAGATAGGACAGGTCTCCGGAATCGATGCGCACGGCCAGCAGATCCTGACCGTGCGCGCGCAATTCCCGCCCCACTGTGATGGCGTTTGGAATGCCTGACCGCAACACATCGTATGTATCGACAAGCAGAACGGTGCGCAGAGGGAACGCTTCTGCGTATGCGCGAAACGCGTCCAATTCCGAGTCAAAGCTTTGAATCCAGCTGTGCGCCTGCGTTCCTGCAACGGGAATCTGGAAGTTGTATCCCGCCGCCACGTTGCTGGTGCTGGCGCAGCCTCCGATGTAGGAAGCGCGCGCGCCAAAAATCGCGGCGTCAGCGTTCTGGGCGCGGCGCAGTCCGAACTCGCTGGTCGGGTGCGTATCCTCAACCACGCCGCCCCGCGTAGCCTGCACAATACGCGCGGCTTTTGTCGCGATCAGGCTCTGGTGGTTGATGAAGCAGAGCAGCGCCGATTCAATCAACTGCAGTTCAAAGATTCGCCCCTCCATCCGCACCAGTGGTTCGTTCGGGAACACGATACTGCCCTCGGGAACCGCATGCATGGTTCCCGTAAAACGAAAATCCTCCAGGTGCCGCAAAAACCCGTCGTCAAATAACCCTGTCTCCTGCAAATACGCGATTTCTTCAGGATAAAACCGCAGCGTATGCAGATACACAACCGCCTGTTCCAGACCTGCGCAGATCACGTAACCGTTATCACAGGGATTGGCCCGATAAAAGAGATCGAATATGGAACGCCTGTTCATGCGACCGCTCTTATAATACCCGTACATCATGGTCAACTGGTATAAATCCGTGAGCAACCCTTCCCGTCGATCTCGGTAAACCGGAAGCGCTGCAACCGCGTCGATGCGTGTACCGCTGTTCCCCACCCTGTTGTCCGCACTCATTCCGAACACCCCCTGAATCCATCCTGGTCAGTCCATGTCAAGATCAAGTAGCAACTGGCGATGGATGCGCCCGTTCGTCGCCGCCACATGGCGTGTTTCAAGAGTGTACGGAGCGCCTTTGACATCCGTGATCTCGCCCCCCGCAGCCTTGATCAGCACGGCCCCTGCGAGCAGATCCCAGGCATTCAGGTCATTCTCCCAGAATCCGTCCAGTCTTCCCGCCGCCACATACGCCAGATGCAGGGCTGCGGAGCCGAAAGCGCGCACGTTTCGCGCATGTTGGCCGAACCGTCTGATCTGCTCGGCGTTCTTTCCCCGATATGCCCCCGTCGGGAATCCGCTGGCCAGCAGCGCAGTGGAGAGATCATCCACATCCGAAACGCGCAGTGGCGCCTCGTTCAGCATGGCCCCCTGACCCTGGACTCCTGTGAACATCTCATCCCGCATGGGATCATAAATCACCCCGACGACTGCTTCGCCCGCAACCACAAGCCCGATGGAGACGGCGCAGGCCGGCAATCCGCGAATGAAATTGAGCGTGCCGTCGATCGGGTCCACGACCCACAGAAAACGCCGATCCGCTTCCTGCGCCGCCAGCGTTGCGGCGTCCGCTCCCGGCGCCACGGTCTCTTCCCCCAAAAACGAACTGTCGGGATACATTTGACTCAGAAAATCAAAAATGACATCCTGACAGGCTTTGTCCACTTCCGTGACGAGATCATGCGGCGAAGATTTGGTCAATGTCTGTTCCGGCCGGCCGATAAAGCGTCTGATCAGTTCACCCGCCACTCGAGCAGCTTCCATCGCTGACTGCCTTGCCTCCTCAAGATCCAACACCCGTTCACAACCTTTCCAAAATGGATGGACTCTCTCTTTTACGCGCAACCAAGCAGAACACTGCCCCAGAACATTCTATCACACGCGTCGCCCATACACCCTGCGCTTGGTCGTAACCGAAGAAGGCGCACTCAGCGTCTTTGATCGTTCGTGGTTTTTATCTTGTGCGCCATGGAAGTTATGACGTGGACTCCATCTTTCGCCTGAACCCATGCTCCTTGCTCTTTGCGCGTAGGCAGGCGCAGGCGCGTGTGCCGCGACTACCGCACGACCGCTTCTTCCGCCATTGCAGGCAGTTCCCGCAACTCCAGAAAGGCTCCTGCAAGCGCCTCAATCTCTTCCGACAGAGTGCGATCTTCGCGGACTGCGGGCACGTATGCGCGAATCATTCTATAGAGTTTCGCGGTGCGCGGCGCCAGCAATTCAGCCATATCCTGCAGATCGATCGCCTCCGCGGCCGCGATGGCCTCGATGGCCAGCACCATCGCCGTGTTCTGGACGATGCTGGCCACTTGCCGCGCCGCCGTCGTGCCCATGGAAACATGATCCTCCTGACCCGCAGAAGAGGGAATCGAGTCCACACTCGCGGGATGCGCAAGCACCTTATTCTCCGAGACCAGAGACGCCGCGACATACTGCAGAATCATAAGCCCCGACGACAGCCCCGGACTACGCGCCAAAAACGCGGACAGGCCGCTCAAATTGGGATTGACCAGACGCTCCGTCCGGCGTTCGGAAATATCAGCCATCTCCGCGACCGCCAGCTTCAGGAAGTCCATCGCAAGCGCCACTGGCTGCCCGTGAAAGTGCCCGCCCGATATCACTTTGCCCGTATCGCTGAATACCAGCGGATTGTCTGTCGCCGCGTTTTGTTCAACCACCAGCACCCGCTTCACATAATCAGCCGCCTGCCTGCTCGCTCCATGCACTTGCGGCATGCAGCGCAGACTGTACGCATCCTGTACCCGCACTTCTCCCTGCACCGTGATCAGACGACTGCCCTGCAGCCAGGCGCGCAAAGACGTCGCCGCCTGTTCCTGGCCGACGTGCGGCCGCAGCGCGTGCAATTCCCGCGCAAACGCATCCTGCACACCGCGCAGCGCCTCAAACGTCAGGGCGCCGACGCCGTCAGCCAGTCCGATCAGATAATCGGCTCGCAGCCAGGCCAGGACACCGATCGCCGTCATGACCTGTGTGCCATTGATCAGCGCCAGCCCTTCTTTCGCCTGCAGGGTAAGCGGGCGCAGACCCGCGCGCAGCAGGGCGTCGGCGCCTGGCAACCAGTCGCCGCGGTACTCTGCCTTGCCTTCTCCCATGAGCACCAGCGCCAGGTGAGCAAGCGGAGCCAAATCGCCGCTCGCGCCAAGCGATCCCTGAGACGGGATGCGGGGATGCACACCCGCATTCAGGCAGTCGACCAGAAGCGTAAGCGTCTCCTCGCGAATACCAGAATACCCTTTAACCAACGCATTGGCCCGCAACAGCATGATCGCACGCACCGTCTCGACAGGCAGCGGTTCGCCGACAGCGCAGGCGTGACTGCGGATCAGATTGCGCTGCAATGCGACCGTCTCAGCTTCTGGGATGGTAATGTCGGCGAGCCGGCCAAACCCCGTGTTGACCCCATACACGGGTTTTCCTTCCTGCACGAGAGTCTCCACGGTGCGGCGGCTCGCGCGAATGCGCGGCCAGGCCGAAGCCGCCACCGCCACACGCACAGACAGCTGTTCCGGCCCGTGCGCGGCGGATGCGACGTTCCACACATCCTCCAGCGTCAGGTGCTCGCCAGTCAATTCAATCACAGTCGCCATGACAGTTCACTCCTTTACCTTGGCAGAGAGAAAAAGAAAAACCGCGGAATGAGTCGTACGCTCATCCCGCGGCCACTTCGCCGATATGCGGTTGTAAGACTCGCCTGCTGCGCGGTCGCATCTCTTTCCGCCCTTTCCAGTCACTCATATCATAGGGGAAAAAGCGACGCAATGTCAAATCCGTCGGCGATCACACAAAGCGTTCGAACCATTCTGTCATGTAACGATAGCGCTCCACCCGCAACTGCGGATGACCCGTCCGCGACAGGTCGTGGCTGGCTTTTGGAAAGCGGACGAACTCCACCTGCTTGTCGAGCACACGCAAGGCGACATACAGTTGCTCCGCCTGTTCGATGGGGCAACGCAAATCGTCCTCACCATGCAGGATGAGCAACGGCGTTTGCACCTCCGAAGCGTATTTGAGCGGGGAATGATTCCACAGTTTCTCTATGACGGTCCAGTCTGTCTGGTGTGATGACCATTTCATCTCCCATTCGGTAAAAAAGAAGCCGATGTCGCTGACGCCGTTGAAACTGATCCAGTTGGAGATGGAACGCTGCGTAACAGCCGCCTTGAAGCGGTTGCTGTGGCCCACGATCCAGTTGGTCATGAAGCCGCCGTACGATCCGCCCGTCACCCCCATGCGGTCGCCGTCGAGAGTTGGCCAGGCAGTCAGGGCGGAATCGAGAATGGTCATGATGTCGCGATAGTCCCCGCCGCCGTAATCGCCGCGGCAGGCGTCCACAAAAGCCTGCCCATATCCGCAGCTCCCCCGCGGGTTGCCATAGACGACAGCAAACCCGGCAGCCGCGAGCAACTGGAATTCGAACACGAACGACCAGGAATACATCGCGTGCGGTCCGCCATGCACCTGCAATACAACAGGCGTCTTGGCCGGTTCGGACCAGTTCCCATCCGACTGCTGCGGCAACATGCACCACCCTTGCAGTTCCCGGCCCTCTTCGCCAGAAACGACAAACGGTGTGACCGGCGCGATGATCCGTTCCTGCAGCCACTCATTTGCTGCGGTCAGTTGGCGCTCTGTCACATGATCGGGTTCCAGATAATACAGATTGTTGGGAACCCCTGGATCGGTCGCCGCAAACACGATGCCGCCCGTACGCGCGCAGTAGTCATAGGTGAACACTTCACGATCACCCTGGACGACCGGCATAACGCGTCCATCGCGATAGAAGAAAGCGAGCGACACGGATCCTTCTGCACTGTACGGCGCCAGCACAGCGTCTCCAGCCGGCGTGAACAGCGGGCCTGGCGTATGCTCGTGTCCGCGCATGTCACTCATTCCAGATGCCGCCAGTTCGTAGACAAAGTCACGCGGCGACAGGCGAGCCAGTGCTCCCTTTTCAATATTCGCGATATAAACGACCGTTTGCGTCGCGCCCGCAAATTCCATATCATTCCCAAAACAGGCGACTTCCTGACCATCAGGAGAAAATACCGGGACGCCCAGCGACAGCGTTCCATCCGATATTTTCAGACTGTCGCCGGTTGCCAGTTCCAGCACATACAGATCACTGAAAAACAGGCGATCATCTGGGTCGCGCCTGCTCGTATAGGCGATCTTTTCGCCGTCAGGCGAGCAGCAGAACGCATCCACATGAAATGAACCTTCTGTCAGCACTCGCACAGCTGACGTGGCCAGGTCAACCATCGCCAACTGCGTGTATGTTCCGTTCCACAGTCCGTCGCCGTCGGATTTGTAGAACAGCCGCTTCACCTCATAGGGTGTCGGACGTTTTTTGTCAGCGTCCTCATGCTCGCCCGTTCGCAAAGGAGTTCCCGGGCCAGCGTCGCCCTGCTGATCCGCTCCGGGAACCAGATGGCCAGGCGCGTCTGACGTGTACGCCGCCTGTTCTCCCTGTTTGATCTGCAACAGTACGAACAGCCGGTCGCCTCCAGGGCTTATCACCGCCTGCGTGACTCCACCCTTGATAAATGTAACCTGCCGCGCCTCTCCGCCCCTCAAGGGGAGAATGAACGCCTGTGTGTCCTCTGCGCGATCGGACAACAGCACGATTGCGTCATCGCTGATATCCGCAATCTGATCCTTATGCTTGTCCTGAGTAAAAGGCGCGGCGATTCCCGTAGCGATATCCGCGACAAAGATTTCCCGCCTGTACCCCTGGCGGTCACTGGCCACTGTTTTTTTTACATAGGCAAAACGCGTTCCGTCAGGCGTCACACGCGGTGCGCCCAGCCATTCAAACCGATACAGATCCTCTCTGTCAAACGGCGTCTGCTTCATATTTTTGCACCTCCTGTTCACATAGTATAATAATTTCGCAAATCGAAATTGAATTCCTGCAAGTATGTACAAATATTCCACACAAATATATACTGAATCCTATACACCCGGAACGGTCATTGCTTCGTCGCTCACTGAGCGGGCATAACTGAGGGGGCATGATTTATGGAAGATTTACAGACATTGCACGCGGAAATCTCCCGACTGCGCGCACTCAACCGCCTTCTGCAGGCCACACGGGATTCCCTTCATACACTGGACATTTTGAACGCGGTACGCGACCACATCGGAAAACTCGTAGACTTCGACCGCTTTGGCCTGCTCGTTGCGGAGCCGCGAGGGAAATATTGCATTGTGCATGAACTGGTAACAAAAACCGGGCTTAATTTTTGCCCGCCCGGTTCAATCATGCCTATCGCAGGCACCGCCATTGAATGGGTATTCAGTGAACTGCGCACTCAAGTCAATCACGACCTTGCACAAAAAAAGGAATTTCTCGAAGATGAGACGCTGTACGGCGATCAAATTCGCTCGATCGTACGAGTTCCACTGTTTAAATCAGGAATGGCGTTTGGCATCATGACCGTCAAGTCGATGGAGCCAAACCACTTTTCAGAAGCCGACATCGCGTTTCTGGAAGATGTGGGCCTGCAACTCTCCTCTGCGCTGTACGTCTCCAAACTCGTGATGGAGTTAAAATTTCAGGCCTCCACAGATGCTCTGACTGGTGTGTTTAACCGCCGCGCCCTGCATGAGATCCGCGATCAACAGGGACTCAAGGATTTTCTTGAAGAGTTTGTCATTGATCACGATTTTGAGGATATTCACTCCGTTGCGGTTTTATTGATTGATCTTGACGATTTCAAGCTATACAATGACCAGTATGGTCACGATGAAGGGGATCGACGACTTGTTGCCTTCACCCAGATCCTGCGCTACGCAACTCCGGGTCACCAACTCATTTTTCGCTATGGCGGCGATGAATTTGTCATAGTCCTGCCGAACGCGCTGGAGATTGAAGCACACAACATCGCCAGTCACATCCGCCAGACCGCGTACAAAAACGGCGACCATCGCGGGCAACCGATGTCCGTCAGCATTGGCGTGAAACACGATGCTTGGGAAGGACTCTCAAACCTGATTCGCGAAGCCGATGCGGTCATGTATGACAACAAACGACGGCGTCAGCCGCAACAGTCGGAAGCGAATCTGCTTTGATTGAATACGAGTAAAATTGAGTGAGTGTAACATGATCGTTGAATTGTGCGCCTCGAATGACATGGCGTCTTATACTGATCTGCTCGAATCCGAAGGATTCGAGGTAGTGGCTTATTCGTGTTTGGACCGCTGTGAGTTATGCATTCTAAGACCGTTCGCCTTTGCGAACGGTCAGCTTCTGGAGACCGCTGATCCGGATGCGCTGCTGACTCTGCTGCGCGCCATGAAAGTGGAGGAAGACGCTCTTGCGGCCAACGACGATGACTGGTGAACAGCAGTCCACACGCCGTCTGAACAGCAGACTTTTGCAAAACACCAACGAGGAGGACCGCCTTTGCCCCCGTCCGAAGAATTGCAACGCGAACAAACCTACCTGACCTCCATCCAGTCACACATCGAACACGCCATTGAAACTGCCAGAGGAGATATCAGACAATCCCACGACTACACCCAGATCGTCATAAACACAGTCATACAAAATCAGAGCATCCAACTCGAACGGTCTCTCAAGCAGCCCTATTTTTCTAAAATATCCTGTCAGGAACACGGAGAACGCAACGTGGAGGACTTCTATATCGGACGTTTCGGACTGTTTGATCGTGAAACTCTTGCGCCTTACGTTATCGACTGGCGTTCACCAATTGCCAACCTGTACTACGACGAATCGTTTGCGAATATTCCCGTTCAGGTCGATCGCGCAACCGAACTGCGTTTTGACGTGCAACGCAAACGCCACTTTGAACTACGAGACGGAAAACTGGTCCAGTTTTTTGACAGCACGAGTACGCTGCGAACCGACGAGCCACTCCTCAAGCGGCTGCAAGCCAAATCGGAACAGCGCATGAAAGATATTGTCGAAACGATCCAGGCGGACCAGAATCGGGTGATTCGCGCCGATCCCAATCAACTTCTGATCGTGCAGGGAGTTGCTGGCAGCGGCAAAACGACGATTGCGCTGCATCGCCTGTCCTACCTCGCTTACCAACAAAAGGGGCGTACGACATTCGGCAATTTTCTGGTGATCGCCCCCAATCGTCTGTTTATCGATTACATCTCTGACGTGCTCCCAAATCTCGGCGTCGAAGGCGTGACGCAGACAACCTGGGAGGAACTGCTGCTCGCGCTGCTGCCAAAGCGTATACGCCTCCAGAACCATCAGAAAAAGGTCCAGCTGTTCATCGATGGCGCTGCGTCAACAGAACAGTTCAGCAGGGACACTGTGGCCAGAGCCGCCCTTCTGCGCAGCCATATGGCGATGAAAGAACTGCTGGACCGTTATGTTGAGCACCTGTTGACACATGCGATTCCCGATGACGATCTGATTCTCGACGCAGAGCATGTGATGTCCAGAGAACAGATCGCGCAGAAATTCCACCATGACTTTGCCCATTATCCATACATCAAGCGTCGTGAACGACTGATTGCCGCTCTCCGCGCCTGGAGTGCGGACGCACTGACGGAAGTCTCCGGACAGATCGCGAAACGGTGCGCCGGACGCTATCTCGAAGCCGATGCGCAGACACAGGCGCTCAAACAGAGATATGAAAAGGCGCTTGACCGTTACTGCCAAAAAATCCGGGCAGTCGACATTTTTACATCGTACCGGATGCTCATTACGACGAAAAAAAGCGTCCTCTGGTTAATCAAGCGAACTGGAAACCCAGACTGGCTTGGCGACGCCGACGGCATCGCGTCCTGCCTGCAGTTCACGCTTACGGACCACGCCTATGAATGGGAAGATATCGGCGGTCTGTTCTACCTCACCTATCGTCTCCACGGTCTGGACAAACGACGGCCCTTCAGCCACATCATCGTCGATGAAGCGCAGGACCTTGGACCATTTCAAATCTACTTGCTGCGCCTTCTTTGCAATCAGGACGCGATCAGCGTGTTCGGCGATCTCTCACAATCGATTTACGCCTTTAAAGGACTCGGCGACTGGCGCGCTATTCCGGCGGGGCTCTTTGCCAAACCGCCCCGCCGCGAAACCCTGCAGCGCAGTTATCGCTCGACCATCGAGATTATGTCGCTCGCAAACGAGGTGCTCGCGCACTGGAACAATCCGGACAAAGTGCTGGCAGAACCCGTGCTCCGCCATGGGAAACCACCTGAACGCGTGACTGCCTGCGATGAGCGCGCAGCGATCGCAGAGCTGGCTGGCGATCTGCTTGCTCTCCGTGAGGCGGGAATGCACAACATCGCGATTATCGACAAATCACTCGCCCGTTGCAGAGTGCTGGGCGATCTCCTGACGGGCCTTGAACAGCGAGTCAACGTGATCACCGATAAGGAGACGCGCTATGAAGGCGGCGTCAGTGTCGTCTCTGTCTACTTTGCCAAGGGCATGGAATTTGACGCGGTCATCATCATCAATCCCACTGAACAGAAATTCGACAGTCAAAATGCCGTCGATGTCAAACTGCTGTATGTCGCCATGACCAGAGCCCTGCATCGGCTGTACATCTACCACTGGGATCCGCTTACGTCTCTCATTTCTGCGCAGTCAGGCTGTTTGCGTACGACCGCGCCGTACTAGACCAACTGTTGTGTACATTGAGATATATTGCAGGGAAATTACACATTTGTTTCGTTTATATTTCGCCATTTTGTGCTATAACCACTAATAAGATAGCTGAACCTGGAGGCGAGTGTGTGGCGTACTTTCGGAAACTCTTACCTGCCCTGGCCGCGCTCGCTGTCACAGCGCCGTTGCTGACCTCCCCCGCATTCGCCGCAACCGGACACTCCGCAGCACAGCGTGTGAATTCGCACCCGCGCGCTGTCCGACACTACAAGAAGGCGCCGCGGACAGACAGCCGCGCTGCAACCGTGATCATATTTGGCTCTTCCGTCGCCGATGGATGGGTGGACCCCACAGGCGGCGGCTACCTCCGGCGTGCATTCGCGCAGTATCAAAACGTTTCCGCGATTCCGTACAGTGTAATCAGCGACGCCGTTCCTGGCGCTCCGATCACGCAAGAAGAAGGAATGTACCAACAATGGATCGCCACCCAGCACCCTCAGGTATTGGTGATCTCCTGGGGAACGCTGGACGACGCTCACGCCAATACGCCTTTCAGCGTTTTTGACAGCCAAGTCCGCCAGCAGATCGCAATGGGTCTGGCGGCTCACGCCGTTGTGCTGGTTGTGACGCCGCCCGTAACCAAAGCGTCCTATACGACCTATCAGATCCAGGAACCGGCGTATCTGGCGCAGGAAATGGCGGTTGCCAGGAGTTTTGACAGCCCGAACGTTTACGTATTTAATGTCTTTACGCAAATGAAACACTATCTGGCCGACCATAACCAGACGTATCTGCCGTATATGGCGAACAACTGGCATCCCAACAGTCGTGGGCACGAACTGGCGGGCAACCTGCTGGTTCAGGACATGTTGGTGCAGTTTGGTCTGTCCGGTATTCACTTTGTCGCACCATCCGCGCCATCCGCGCCATCCGCAGCGGTCGGCAATGCAAATTCCGGACAGTAACCATGACAGCGCCGCCGCTCTGCCAAGCGTTCAGTTCACACGATACGATGCGCACAGCATCCCGTAATACGTGGGCACCTGGTAGGACACCAGCCGCCCCCGCAGCGGAACAGTCTCGTGGATTCCAAGCAGCACCGCCATCTGCCACAGACTGTCCGGTTTGGCGGCCGCCACAAATTCAGAATCAAAATTCAGGAGTTGCTCCAAATGATTGTTGCGTACGATGTCGCACATCTGCTCATCGTACGCCATGGCCGCGGCGTCAAAGCCGTAGGGGCCGTCGGCGGAGTGCGCGTGGCCCTGGTCAGCGCTCGCCACAAATGCGATTCGTTTTCCACTCTGCATAGCCACTTTGGCGATGACCCGGCCAAGTTCAACCAGCGGTTCCAGCCCGTGGTCCCGAGTCGTGGTTATGATGACAACATTCGGCTGCGAGTTCCCTTTCCCGGCCAGAAACCACAGGGGAATGAAGGAACCCCAATCAAGCGGCAGTACAGAAGCGTCTCCGGATGCTGTTCCGAATGCGACGCCCCGGACGGGGATCTGCTCCGCCTTTGCAGCCTGCAGCAATTGCAGCGCCAATTCCCGGTCGTGCTTCAACTCCATGTCCACATGCACGCCATATTTGCCCAGACGTCCTGCGGCAAACGAGGTTGTGGCGATAGCCACAGCCCCTTCGACGCGAAATCCATGCGGCGTCGCCAGAACAATCGTGTCTGGCGAACAGGCGGACATCTCCTTGCCAAGTTCAATCATGCCTACTCGCGTAGGATCGAAACGCTGCCGATCCTTTCCTGCGACCTCGGGAATGATTTCGAATCCATGCGGCGCAACGCAAGCGTAGACTATGCCAGCCACGGCCACCCGTTCCTTTCGCGAATCACGGTTGCTTGACGTTCATCCATGCAACGATCTCCGAAGACGCCCCGCTAACTTTTTGTACGTACATTATCTCAAATAACTTACTTTTGTCAAACGTATGTGATACAATTTGGGGCGGAGGTTATGGCTATGGATAATGATCATTTGTGCCCAAAATTCGAGTCGGCGTTTGCCCTGCTTGGGAAACGCTGGACGGGACTCATCATTCGTGTCTTGATGGATGGGCCAAAGCGTTTCAAAGACATTTCCGACATGATTCCCAACATGAGCGACCGCATGCTCGCCGAACGCTTCAAGGAACTGGAGATGGCGGGGCTCATCATCCGCCACGTCTATCCCGAGACTCCGGTGCGGATCGAATACACATTGACCGCAAAGGGCAAGGATCTAGGTCCAGTGATGAATCAGGTGCAGGAGTGGGCCAACGTGTGGATGCCATAAACAAGCACTGAAACAGGGCGCCGTCCAGAACTGTTTCACACTTTGCCTGAAATTATTTCACACTCTCCGGCGGCTTTCTGTAACCCGTGAGCCGCTCAAATGCAAATGCCAGTCGTATGAGCGTCGGTTCTGCATACGCAGTGCCCGTGAAGGTAATGCCAAACGGTTCGCCCGCCGAAGTATACCCTCCCGGCACACAGATGGATGGGTAGCCAGCTTTTGCGGGCAACGCAGCGCCAAAGTTCCCCGGCGACAGCAGAGCATCCAGTTGATGTTCGGTTAGCGCATAATCGACTCCCCGTTCCCGAGAACGGCGCAGATCAGCCAGTCTGGCCCGGATATAACTGGACTCCGTGAGCGTTCCGCTCGCCTCCTCAGAACGTTCAAACAAAGCCTGTCCATGGCGCAACGCGACTACGGCGTGCTGCTCGTTATACGCGATCAACTCTGCCAGGGTATGCACGGGAACGCGGGGGGCAAGCCTGCGCAGGTAAGCGTTCAGAGCCGCCTTGAACTCGTAAGTGAGCACCTCGTACCCGCCGCCTCCTTCCTCCGGAAGTGAAACAGGATCGACGATCACAGCGCCAGCCCCAATGAGCACCGTCTTCGCCCGTTCAAAAATGGCCAGTTGATCCTCTGCAAGATCCGCAAAATACCGTGGCCGCAACACCCCTATCCGTGCTCCCGCGAGTCCGTCAGGATCAAGAAACTGGCGATAATTGCGGCAGGCGCCGGACACGCTTGCCCGCGTGGCAGGATCGCGTTCATCCACACCCGTAAGGAACCCCAGAAGGATTGCCGCGTCGGCGACAGACTTCGCCATCGGCCCTGCCGTATCCTGACTGTGCGAGATAGGAATGATCCCATAGCGGCTGATAAGTCCCACTGTCGGTTTGATCCCCACAACGGAGTTGGCGGACGCTGGACTCAGAATGGACCCGGACGTTTCCGTGCCAATGGCGGCGGCCGCAAAACCGGAGGCGACAGCGGCTCCAGACCCGGAACTTGAACCACCGACGTCAAATTGGCCCGGTCCGTAAGGATTCAGGACCTGTCTTCCCCGCGAACTGTAGCCGTTTGGCATATCCTCGGCAATAAAATTCGCCCATTCGGTCATGTTTGTTTTGCCGAGCAAGACGGCTCCCGCCTGGCGTAGACGCGCCGCCACCGCGCTGTCTTCAGGAGCGTAGGATTCCGCCAGCGCAACGGACCCAGCGCTGGTATGCATACTGTCTCCTGTGTCGATATTGTCTTTCAGTAGAATGGGAATCCCGTGCAAGGATCCACGCGACCCCGAAATACGGCGTTCCACATCAAGCGCGTCAGCGATTGCGAGCGCGTCCGGGTTCAATTCCAGCACCGAATTGATCGCCGCGCCGTCGTGGTCATGCGTCGCGATCCGCTCCAGATAATGCAGCACAAGCTCGCGCGCCGTAAGCGCGCCGCGTTCCATGAATTCCTGCAGTTCCAAAATTGACGCGCCGTCGATCTTGGCCTGTTTGGCCGCGCCTTCATTTCCTGCCATGCTGAATCCCCCGCTCCCGGTGAGTTCTCTTCCCTGTCCGAAACAAATACGGTTGTTCCTGCTCCGCCGAGCTTGTCGTTCCTGCTCCGCCGAGCTTGTATACTGTGCCGCTGCTCAGACACAGCTGCGCCGAACTCGCCTCGGCACAGTATACAAGCTCGGCGGAGCGAGTTTCCTCCATGTCGGCGGAGCGAGTTTCCGCCAAGCTTGCGGAAATCTATTATGTATTATCGCACAGTGGGGCCAGCGCTGGAAGATTCCGAAACTAAAGAATACGTGCGGCGGGCCGGTTCGCGAAGCAAAGGATCGGCCGCCGGCCGGGCACTGACCTTTTCGTACGCCGTCTTCCTATGGTACCATAGTGAATGCACGCTGAGACAGGCTGGTTGAGGTGACTCCCGTAATGAAGAATCCTGAAAATACGCGCGTCGTCGTCGGTATGTCCGGCGGCGTCGACTCCTCTGCGGCGGCGCTTTTGCTGAAGCGGCAGGGGTATGATGTGATCGGCATGTTTATGAAAAACTGGGACGACACAGACGCCTCTGGCGTGTGCACGGCGACGGAGGATTACGAAGATGTGCGGCGGGTCAGCGCCCACATTGGCATCCCCTGCTACAGTGTCAATTTTGAGCGGGAATACCGGGAGCGTGTGTTTCGCCACTTCCTCGACGAGTACGAACGGGGACGCACTCCCAACCCAGACGTTCTCTGCAACAGGGAAATCAAATTCAAGGAACTGCTTTTGCGCGCCTTTGCTATCGGAGCAGACTATCTGGCAACCGGACACTACGCGCAGGTGCAGACCCGAAACGGCGCAACAGCGCTCCTGCGCGCTGCGGACCGGAACAAAGACCAGACGTATTTTTTGCATACCCTCGACCAGACCGCCCTGTCGCGCGCCATGTTTCCGCTTGGGGCAATGCAAAAAAGCGAAGTGCGCGCCTTGGCAAGGGAAGCTGGTCTGGTCACTGCTGCCAAAAAGGACAGCACGGGAATCTGCTTTATCGGGGAACGCAATTTTCGGCGCTTTCTGGGTGAATACCTCCCTGCGCGGCCGGGCGACATGTACACGCTGGAAGGGCTGTACAAAGGCCGGCATGAGGGGCTTATGTATTATACGATCGGCCAACGCCACGGCCTTGGCATCGGCGGCTCTGGATCTGGCGAACCCTGGTTTGTGGTCGGCAAAGATGTCGCGCACAATATCCTCTTTGTGGAGCAGGGCGCGGACAGCGTTCACCTGTACTCGACTGCTCTCACCGCCAGTGAACTGCACTGGATCGCCGGCTCCCCGCCTGTCGCCGGGGTGTTCAGTTGCACGGCCAAGTTTCGCTATCGGCAACCGGACCAGCAGGTTACGCTCACCGTGCAGCCTGGAGCCAACTGCACCGTTTCGTTCGCAGAACCGCAACGCGCCATCACTCCGGGGCAGGCGGTCGTCTTTTATGACGGCGCAACCTGTCTGGGCGGCGCCGTGATCGACGCGTCCATCCCGCTTGCGAACGCTGCGCCCACATACAATGTTCATATCTGAATAAATGCTTGATTGTTCCCGTACGGTCGAAGTGCCTTATAGTAGAGACAGTGCGCGCTCGCCAAGCTACGCGCCCATACTCTGAGTAAGGACGATCAATGATATGAAGAAACAGTTTCGCGCACGACTGTTGCAGATTGGATTTGTTTCCCTGTCCATGATCGTGCTGGGACGGGTCTGGTATGTTCAGAGAGTGGACGTATTTTTACATAAAAGAGCCCAAAACCAGTGGACCGCCAAACAGCTGATCGATCCGATGCGAGGATCGATCTACGATTCCACAGGCGGCATTCTGGCGTTCGACACGCCTGCTTATGATCTGGACATCAATCTGCAGGCCATCAGTCGTCACGGCGCCGCGACTGTGCGCACCCTCGCCGCCAGTCTGAGCAAGATCGTGCACACCACGCCCGCTGTCATGCTGTCGGAGTTGAACCGTCCGGGGGTGGTCTGGCTGCGCATGTACCCATACCTCGTACAGGTTCCGCTCGCGACCGAACAGCGCGTGCTGGCGCTGTTCGCAAAACTGGGACTGCAAAACGATATCAGCCCCTATAAGACGTATCGCCGTGTCTATCCCGATGGTCAATTTGCGTCTGAGGTCATCGGATTTACGGATAATTTCGGGCGCGGCGCCGCCGGGGTCGAGTACGAGTACAACAAATACCTGTCGGGGGTTCCTGGCTACAAGATATTTACACCTGACAATTTGGGAGATCCGATTCCCTTTCGACCGGTCATCAAGAAACCGGTGCAAAATGGCGACAGTCTCTATCTGACTCTCAATTCTGTGATCCAGCACTATGCGGAGCACGCTCTCTCCGTAATCAAACAGCGATTTCAACCCGCTCACGCGGCGATCATCGTCGCCAATCCAATGACTGGCGCCATCCTTGCCATGGCGACGTTGCCCAACTACAATCCGAACTATTTTTGGCGTTACCCCTCAGCCACGCTGGACACCAACTGGGCCATCTCGGATCCCTTTGAACCGGGCAGCACCTTTAAACCGGTCACGCTTACGGGCGCGCTCAGCACACACTCAATCCGTCTGAATCAGACGTACATGTCAGGCGTCGACTATGTGAACGGGGTGCCGATCCGCGACTGGAATCTTTACGGATGGGGTCGACTGACTTACCTGCAAGCCTTTATATATTCCAGCAATGTTGGTTTCATTCATATCGGGCAGGCAGAAGGCGTCAATAATTTTTACCATTATTTTAATCTATTTGGATTGAACAAGCCGACTGGCATCGACCTGCCAGGCGAAGGAAATTCCATTATTTATCCAAAGAAAAATTTGAATCCCGTCGACTTTGCCACCATGACGTTCGGTCAGGGGTTGGCTGTCACCCCCATTCAACAGATTGCGGCAATCGGAGCGATCGCCAACGGCGGTCATCTGATGACGCCTTATGTGGTGCAAAAAATTGTTGCGCCGAACGGCCATGTCGTGCTGAATCGCAAACCGCACATTGTCAGGCGCGTCGCGTCGACCGCCATCATGCGCGAAGTAACGAACGCCATGGTGCAGGTGGTCAATAACGATCCCCAGGGAAATGTCGGGGTCATCCCCGGCTACAACATCGCAGGCAAAACCGGCACTGCGGAAATCCCCAAACCCGGCGGCGGCTACTATAAGAATCTGTATAATCTCTCGTTTGTCGGCTTCGGCCCGGCCCATCATCCCGCGCTTGAGATTATGGTCACAGTCAACGGGGCGCACCACACAGCGCAGTGGGGTGACTGGGTCGCAACGCCTGCCGCAAAGTATGTGCTGCAAAAATCGTTCGCGTATCTTGGCATACCCCCGCATTCGGCCGCGGCCCCGCCGCTGAAAGGCGTTCCCTTAACTTCCTACGTTCAGGTTCCCAATGTAGTGGGCATGACTTCGCTGGCGGCGTCGGCGACACTTTCGCAGCACGGTCTCGCGACAAACACCGTCGGCAGTGCAGGCACAATTACCACGCAATGGCCGCAACCCGGCGCGTCTGTGGCCAAAGGGGATCAGATAGCGCTCATCTCCCGACCGACTCTGTCCAGCCAGCACGGTCAAGTGCGCGTACCCAATCTGAGCGGAATGTTGATGACAGAAGCGATGCGTGTGTGCGCCTCGCTCGGACTCCAGCTTGTACCGAGCGGAGTCGGTTACGCTCATGGACAGAGTATTAAACCTGGCCAACTGGTGCCGCTCGGCACGCCTGTTACGGTTACCTTTACGCCCACCCCCTGAGGCGCCGAAGAACAGCGCCGTGATTGCCGTCTCCCCAAACGTGTCCGCATGCGCTACAATACGTTCGTATGCCAGTGCAATCGAGACCTGCGGCAGGAGTGAGACGCATTGAACAAGACTTTAACCACGTGCCCGCAATGCCACAGCAACGTGCCCTTCAACCAGGGCTACGTCAGTTGGTGCGAGTGCGGGTGGAACGTTGAAATACCCGCACAGTGGGCGGATGACAAAAAAACGGCTCGCCGTTATGAACGGATGCGCCGCTTTTACAGAGAGTTCGCTGACGCATGGGAGGCGGGGCGGAAGCCTGGAATTTTTATCGCAATCGCCGTGAGCGTTCTTCTCACTTTGCTGGTAATGGTCGGACTGGCCGCATACATCGCGCTGATGGTCTACCTGTTTGAAGATTCATTTTTCATCGGCAGAGGTTTGGCAATCATTCTGCTGATCGGACTGTACCTGCCCATTGCACCCCTTGTCCAGTTTGCAAAACAGCCCTTCAGGATCACCCGCAATGAGGCGCCGCGGACATTCGAACAAATCGACCGCATCTGCCGCACAATTGGCGTCAAAAAGGTGAGCGAACTCCAGATTTCCGAGTCGCAGCCAGGCATTCGCCTGATCCAGCCGTTATGGCGGCGCAAAAGAGTCCTGGTCTGTAACTCTGCCACTCTTGCGGCCCAGGACCCAGCATCCTTTACGACGGGAGTCGTACGCGAACTGCTGATCGCCAAAAGCAACCGCCGTTCGCTGCTCGACATCGCCCTGTGGGCGCGCGATCTGCTGCAGACCGCTTACGACGTGATCATTGGGAGCGCCGCTCCCCCTGCCGTCGATTCGCCGGGAAGCGTCGACCGCAGCCAGTACTCTCGCAGCCTGCGCATGATGCGGCGACAGTCCATTGTGCGAATGCTGCGCGCCTTCACATTTCCAGTCGCCGTCATCCCGCAGAGTTTGCATTTTCTGCTCAATCGCAGCCTGCTGAAACTGGAGCACACAATCGTCTACAGAGCGGATCGGCAAACGGCAAAACTCACAGGACTGCGACCGCTTGAACAGTATTTGACGACCCTCGGCGCAACAGAAACCCTGCACTTCGTTCAGGAACGCCTGAGCGAAACCACATCCATGGCAGACCGCCAGCGCGCCATGGTGGACAAGATGCGCACGCTGCCCGAGCGGGAACGGGAGCGCCAGTTGCGCACGCAGCCCGAAGACGCATTGCAGCGACCGCTGCTCAGCTGGCAGTATGATCTTCTCCAGCACTGCGCGCAGCATGAGGAACTGCCCAGTTCCATGGCCGCCGCCGTCTCTGCGGTGAACCTGTCCGACTGGTCAGCCGTCAACCGCGAGTGGGCGGCCAGCATGACGTAGTGCAAAGCCCATCACACGGACACTCTGTTCCGCAGAAACGCCGCTAAGTCTTCCATTGGCAAACGCACCTGTTCCATCGTATCGCGGTCGCGCACTGTGACTGCGCCGTCTTCTTCCGACTGAAAATCGTAGGTCACACAATACGGCGTTCCAATTTCATCATGCCGTCGGTAGCGTTTCCCGATTGAACCCGTATCGTCATAGTCGCAGGCGAATTCCCGCTTCAGTTCTGCATACAGTTTCTCGGCGGCGGCGCCAAGTTTTTTCGACAGGGGGAACACCGCCGCCGTGTACGGTGCGAGCGCTGGGTGAAAATGCATGACGGTCCGCGTTTCTCCATCCTCCAGTTGCTGTTCTTCGAACGCATCGGCAAACACAGCGAGAGTCAAGCGATCCGCGCCAATGGACGGTTCTATACAGTAGGGAATGTAGGGAACCTGCCCCTCTTCAGAGACTGTCATGTCCATGTGCGCGTGTTGCGCGTGTCTCTTTAGATCGTAGTCCGTCCGGTTGGCTATCCCGAGCAGTTCGCCCCAACCAAACGGAAAGCGATATTCAATATCGGTTGTCGCTTTACTGTAGTGGGACAACTGTTCTTTCTCGTGATCGCGCAAACGCACATGTTCTGGACGAATGCCCAGCGACTTGACCCAGACGGCGCAAAACTCCCGCCAATGCGAAAACCACTCTTCATCCGTGCCTGGCGCACAGAAAAACTCCAGTTCCATCTGTTCAAACTCGCGCGTTCGGAACGTAAAATTGCCGGGTGTGATCTCATTGCGAAAACTCTTGCCGATCTGGCCAATGCCAAAGGGAACCTTTTTCCTCATTGTCCGTTGCACATTTTTAAAGTTCACAAAAATGCCCTGCGCCGTCTCAGGCCGTAAAAATACTTCATTCGACGCATCTTCAGTAACCCCTGAAAACGTGCGAAACATCATATTAAACTGACGAATGGGCGTAAAATCCGCGCCGGAACATTCCGGACACTGAATTCCGAACTGCCGAATCAGTTCCTCCATGGCAGCAAATGACAGCCCGTCCACGATGCGTTCTTCACCGCGCGCCAGCAGCGTCTCTTCGATGAGCTTGTCCGCCCGGTGACGCGCCTTGCACGTGCGGCAGTCGATCATGGGATCGTTGAAATTGCCTACATGACCGGATGCGACCCAGACCTCGCGGTTCATCAGGATCGCGGCGTCGAGTCCCACATTGTAGGGCGATTCTTCAATAAACTTTTTCCACCACGCGCGTTTGATGTTGTTTTTCAACTGTACGCCGAGTGGACCGTAATCCCACGTGTTTGCAAGACCTCCATAAATCTCGGAACCTGCAAAAATGAATCCGCGGTGTTTGGCCAGAGCGACCAATTGCTCCATTGTGACTGACATTGTATTTAGAAAACCCCATTTCCAGTGACATAGTACATACAGTTCCAGGCGCCTGACGGGTGATCCGTTATTGCCAAGAACAGCATTGTTCATTATAATACGCATAATTATAATAAATAGAAAGCGCACTCTGCCAGAGACAGACATAGAGAGAATTGCGCGAGAGAGATAACCCACAGGGAGTGGAGACATGAACCGCATATGGCTGTACGACACAACGCTTCGAGACGGAGCGCAGTCTGAACATGTAGCGTTTACAGTGGCAGATAAACTCGAAATAGTCAGTCTCCTGGATTCTCTGGGTGTTGATTACATTGAAGGAGGATGGCCCGGTTCCAATGCGAAGGATCTGGCCTTTTTCTATGAATTGAATCGCATAACGCTGCAGCACAGCCGTATTGTGGCATTTACCAGCACACGCAAAAAAGGCCTGCGCATCGAAGAAGACGAGCACATGAACGTGGTGCTCGGCACGGGAATGCGATATTGCGCTGTTGTCGGCAAAACCTGGGACTTTCATGTTCTTAAAGCGCTGCGCACCGAACTGGACGAAAATCTGAGAATGATCGCGGATACAGTGGCCTTTTTAAAGAAGCATGAGATTGAAGTGACCTTTGACGCGGAGCATTTTTTCGATGCGTACAAGCATAATCCGCGCTACGCCATTCAGGCGTTGGCAGCAGCCCGTGACGCGGGAGCGGATTGGCTGGCGCTGTGCGACACCAATGGCGGCGCCCTCCCGCATGAAGTGCAGACAATCGTCGCCGAAGTGCGGGCGGCCGGATTCGCGCCGCTCGGCATCCACACTCACAACGACGGCGGACTGGCGGTTGCAAACACGCTCGCCGCCGTCGCCGCTGGCGCAACACAGATTCAGACCACCATCAATGGTCTTGGCGAACGCTGCGGCAATGCAGATCTCTGTGCGGTCGCCCCGAATCTCATCTACAAAATGAATCGTTCCTGCCACATGGGATTGCCTGGGCTGCAGCGGCTGAAGGAAGTATCCGATCGCCTCTATGCGATCACGGAGCGTCCGCCCGTCGAGTCGCAACCTTTTGTCGGCAACAGCGCGTTCGCGCACAAGGCGGGCATGCATGTGAGCGCGGTCATGCGCGATCCGGCTCTCTACGAGCACATAGCCCCGCAAACAGTGGGCAACCAGCGCCGAGTCCTCGTGTCGGAACTGTCGGGAGCCAGCAATATTCGTTATCAACTGGAGCGCCTGGGGTTTTCCGCCTCAGACGAGGACGCAGTACGGATCCTTGCCCGTGTCAAGGCGACCGAGGCGCTTGGATACGTGTACGAGAACGCCCACACTTCACTGGAACTGCTCATTCTTGAGGAACTGGGAATGACCGACGCTCCCCTGACCAATCATTTCGCGCAAGACGCGCTGGCCGTTCACGACATGGATGAAATCCAGCACGCCATTCCTCCTGAGTATCAGGATCTGATCGCCGACCTGTTCGCAACCATGAATCTGGAACGGTTCTCTTTCCGTCTGGGAGAACATCGGGTGAGTTCTTTTTGCCGCAGCACTGGCCAGGATCATACACAGCGGGCCGTTGTCACCGGTTTGTGGCAACAGACAACCCTGTGTACGATGGGCATCGGAACCACAGTAAAGGACGCCCTCACGGACGCCCTTGCGCAGATCAGTCGCTACCTGCAGCACATGCATCCGGCAAAAGCGGGATCAGAAGTGTCACAACGCCATGTCATCGACGCCATCCAGCCATGACTCGATAGCGCCGATCACCGCTGATATGCAGGCTTCATCACTCAGATCCCGATGTAGCGCGCGTACAGCGAGCGCGCTTCTGTTATGTCGTCAGTGCCGTGAATCAGCGCCCGCCCGTCTGCAAACAGCGAGATCTGGAGCGCGCCCAGATCGCAGCGCAACAGATTGGCGGTGTGTCGCACCTCTCCCACTGCGCGCAACCGCTTCGCCACTGTTTCAAGCGACCACGCGGGCGGCGTTTCCGGCTTCACCTGAATGGTCCGCCGCCCGCAAAGAGACACTGTCAGCGCATCGCCATGCGCCGACAGTGCGGCAAACACCCGCCGCCCGCAACAGGAACAGTCTGGTTCGGGCTCCTGAAAGCGCACCTTGCGCAATTCGTTTGTCCAGACGTCAATGTATGTCAGGCCTGGATTCAAAGCGTCCTCATGGCCGGTCAACAGTTTGAGCACCTCCGCGACCTGAAGCGAGGCGATCATCGAAACAATCGGGGTAATCACACCGACCGTATCACAGGTGTCGTGCCCCCCGCCCTGCTGCGCGCCAAACAGACAGACCAGACACGGCGTACGGCCCGGACGCAGCAGCCCCGCCGTGCCATAGGAACTGACCGCGCCTCCGTACGCCCAGGGAATACTGTGTTTCACGGACACATCATTGATCAGATAGCGAATCTGAAAATTGTCTGTACCGTCTACAATCACGTCCACATCAGCCAGCAGTGTCTCCGCGTTTTTGGCGGTTACATCAGCGATCACTGGAACGATCTCCACAGCGCTGTTGGCGCGTCGAAGTTTTTCCGCCGCAGCCAGCGCTTTCGGAATGCAGTCGACGGCGTCCGACTCGTCATAGAGAGACTGCCGCTGCAGGTTGGACTGCTCCACGATGTCCCGGTCGATGAGACGCAGATAGTTCACCCCTGCCCGCGCCAATTGCGCCGCGCTGGCGGTGCCCAGGGCGCCCATGCCCACGACGGCCACGCGCGCGCGCCGCAACCGCTCCTGCCCGACCGCGCCAATGGGCCGAAACAGAATCTGCCGTGAATAGCGGCTGTTCAGTTCCTCTGACAGTCCATCTTTCTGCTGATCATCCATGTTCCTGTGCGTCACTCCCCGTTTTGCTCTGTTCTGCCGGCGTCAGCACTTCCCCGGCGAAGCGCTCCGCGAGCGCCCTTGCAAGCGGTCCGATCAACTGTTCATTCCAGGGTGCTCTTCTGTTATCGTGGATATCGACAGTGAGCCACGCTTTTTTCGGCCAATAGGTGATTTCCAGCACACCTTTGCCAGACCCATTTTTCAGGTGGTAATGCGTGGACCCGCGCATCGTGGACAGCGTCGTTTTTTGTGCAGTATCGAGACCAAAATCGCGAATCACGTCCTCAATCGTCTCCACCACAAGTTCTTCATCCTGAAGGCGAACAGGCGTCAACCGCGAACTGACAATGGTATAAGTCAACACAACTGCGCACTCCCCTCCTGATACCTGTTGCAGCGGCGACCCGTACGATCAGCCTCTGCCCATTCCACCCTATTCTATTGGAATTCATCTCGCGCCGCAGGTCAAGTCCATGCGTCACAAATACCGCAGGCAGCACGCTCTGGATTTTGCTTCGCAAAACTCGGACAGGAAAACCTGTGGCGAGTTTGCCCATTATGAGGTACCCTGAGGGTAAGACCTGACTGCTCCAGGGAGCGGGATGCCATGTGTATCTACGAGGAGTGTATCGTATGTCTGAAGAGTTTACCCAATCCACGCAGCGGCTTGTGACGCTGCTCGGCGCAGGATACATGCCGGCAGAGCATATTCGCTCCGCCATTATGGAAATTCGCGAACGCACCGAACAGGCGCAACAAGTACTCGCCCGCTACAGCAGGGAACTCGGCCTCACTGACACATCCACAGCGCCGCCCAGTGTGAACACAGCCGATTACGCGATCCAGTTTGACGAGCAACTTCAGGCGCTTCTGACGACTGTCGCGATCAAATAAACAACCGTGCGGGGTGGCCAAGCATGAGTGTAGAGAGTTTCCACGAAGAGTACAGAAAGCTGTTCAATGCACTGGCAGCACAGTATCTGGTCAGCGATTACGTCACTGAGCGCACAAAAGTGCTGTTTATTCTGGAGAGTCCACATGTGCAGGAACTGAAACACGGCGCGCCTGTGTCCGGTCCGTCGGGCTCATCCATGAGCCGTCATCTGTTCGGCGACCGGTTCGCTCATCTGCCGCTGGGTGTTATTGTGAAAAAAAACATCGACGAGAAGCTGCTGCGCCCCTCTCTCGACAGGGTCGGTCTGATGAATGTCTGCCAGATTCCGTTACAAGCGACGGCCTATGCAGATGCAGCGCTGACCGCACAACACACGCCATTTTTTGCCACTCTTGCGGCTGTGCGCACTGCGAGTGGAGCGACCACATTCACGGATCCCCGCAAACAGGCCGTACAGCAGATCATCATGGGCAGCATAAGGCGCAAGCTGGCCAAACTGACAGAACAGGAATTATATATCGTACCCTGTGGGCGTTTCGCACAGTCCTTCTTCCGTCTGGCCGCAGTATCGTCGCCAGCGTGGACTGTGATCGACGATGTCCCTCACCCTTCCTATAACAATTGGAGCAAGCCGCAATACGCCGCTGCGATTGATCGCGTTAAACTGGCTTGCGCCGATCAAGTTGCCTCGCAACCGTGATCACAGAGACTCCGCCGTCAGTGCGCCGGACGCACGGTCCTCTTGACCGCACAGCGCGGACATCACGGTGGCGATCACCATGAGCCCCGCCATGATCGGGTCCTGGGAATCAGTTTAGATCCAGACGGTCGCCGGTGCGCATATAGATTACATTTTCTCCTATATTCGTTACATGATCGCCGATGCGTTCCATGCAGCGCGCCAGAACGGCATAGATGATTGCATTGCCTTCTGCAGTCGCATCAATCGTCCTCATATGTTCAAGTGACAGGCGATAGACATGATCCATTCTGTCATCGCGTTCTGAGAGCAGTTGGGCTTTTTCGGTATTCTCCAGCGCATAGGCGTCGAGAGCCAATGAAATCATGGAATCCACGATCGCGATCATACTCAGGAGGTCCTCTTGAAAGGACTTCGAGACTTTCCCGTCAAGTCGAATGGTTGATCTCGCCAAATCCACCGCCATGTCTGCGATTCTCTCCAAATCAATCGAAATGCGGAGGGCGGCCATGATGCGACGCAAATCAGTCGCAACGGGTTGCTGTCTGGCCAACAGCAGAATGCACTCCTCCTCAATGGCAAACTGCATCTGATTGATCGCCGGATCGCCCTGTATGACCATTTCCGCCTTTGCGATGTCTTGAAGCAACAGACTGTCTACTGCATGACGCACCGCCGACTGTGTTGCAGTTCCCATCAACAATACCTGTTGCCGCAACTTCTCAAGCGCTTCGTGAAACCCCTGACGCATGGACAATTTCCCCCTCTGGTTAAAATCAGATCACCCGAATCTTCCGGTTATATAGTCTTCCGTCTCTTTGACTTTGGGCTGGGTAAACATTTTACCTGTTGCATCGTATTCAATGAGTTCACCACTGAGGAAGAAAGCGGTCTTGTCAGCGATGCGCGACGCCTGTTGCATGTTGTGCGTTACAATGACAATGGTATACGAGGTCTTAAGTTCCCCGATCAGTTCCTCTACACGCAATGTGGCGCTGGGATCGAGAGAGGACGCCGGTTCGTCCATCAGGAGTACATCCGGTTCCATAGCCAGAGCGCGAGCGATGCACAGCCGCTGCTGCTGTCCCCCGGACAACCTCGTGGCAGAGTGGTTCAGTCGATCCTTTACCTCGTCCCACAACGCAGCCCTGCGCAGACACGCCTCTACGTGGTCCGGCATTTCTTTGCGCTTACGAGTGCCGGACAAGCGCGGACCCAGGGCGACATTGTCGAAAATCGACATAGTAGGAAAAGGATTGGGACGCTGAAAAACCATGCCGACAGCCTGTCTTACCTTCACTTCGTTCAATGTTCGCGTTTCCTGATCCCCGATGACAATCTGCCCTTCCCAGCGAGCGTCAGGCAGTGTTTCATGGAGTCGGTTCAAACAGCGGACAAAAGTGGATTTCCCACAGCCGGAAGGTCCTATGATAGCCGTAACACAATTCGCGTCAAACGCGACAGTAATTCCATGCAAGACCTCGTGATTCCCATACCACGCCCGCAAATCCTTGGTGGTCACTGACTGTCCCATCAATTCGTCTCCTCAATTTTACATATCGTTCAGCGTTTCTTCGCAACCCACAACCTGGTGATCAAATTGATGATCAAGGCAATGATCACCAGGACAAGACTGCCAGTCCACGCTTCCTGTTGCCAGTCCGAGTAGGGACTGAGGGCGTATTCAAATATCTGCAGCGGCACCGCCGCGACAGGCTGCATCATATTGGTTGCCCAAAATTGATTCCCAAAAGCCGTGAATAAAAGGGGCGCCGTTTCACCGAGGACGCGCGAAAATGCGAGTAGAAACCCCGTTACAACGCCCCCGATTGCGGTCGGCAGCACGATGCGCAGCCAGACTTGCGCTTGCCGGGCGCCAACAGCCCAGCCCCCTTCCCGGATCGAGACGGGCACCTGTTGCAAGGCTTGATCCGTGGCGCGAGCGATGACTGGAATCATCAATATGGCAAGCGCCACGCTGCCGGAGATTCCCGAAAAACCGCCCATCGGCTTTACGACGATCGCATACGCGAGCAACCCCACCACGATAGAAGGAACACCAGACAAAACATCCGTTAAAAAACGCGCAAAACTTTTGAACCACCCTGCACGTATTTCCGACATAAATATTCCAGCGCCAATTCCTAAAGGAATACTGATCAGGGAGGCAACCCCTACGATTTCCAGACTGCCAACAATCGCGTTGCTCATTCCGCCCGGTATTCCTGTCGGCGTTGTGGGAAGCGTGAAAAATTGTAAATTAAGTCCAGGCAGTCCTTTGTAAATGACATAGCCAAAAACAAGGAATAAGGGAAGCACGGCTAACATGAGCAGCAGGCCTGTCAGTCCAGTGAAGGCATGATTCCAGATCAGCCTGGACAAACGCAGGGCAGGTTTGCGTTCAGCATCCATTACATACCAACTCCTCTCGTTGACCGCCAAACGAGCAAGCGGGCGACGCCATAAAATAGAGCCGTCAATAAAAGGAGCACTAACCCGATCTCATTCAGAGCAGAAATATACAGCTGATACGTTGCCTCTGTAAATTCATTGGCGATCACGCTCGCGAGCGTGTAGCCCGGAGCAAACATGGAACTGGAGATTTGCGGTCTGTTGCCAATGACCATGGTCACCGCGATCGTTTCACTGACAGCGCGTCCAAATCCCAACATCAGGGCCCCGATGATTCCCGATCTCGCAAATGGCAGTGAAATCACGCGAATGACTTCGAATTTTGTAGCGCCTATGGCGAGAGCGCCCTCGTGAATCTCCCTTGGAACAGCGAGCAGTACATCACGGGCCATGGCCGTAATCGTCGGCAGTATCATGATGGACAAAATCAGTCCACCTGCCAAGTAGCCGACGCCGAGCGACGCGCCGCGGAAAAATGGCAAAAATCCAAAGTTCCTTGCCAAAAAAGGTTCCCCCACGCCCTGCAGCCAGGGAACCATGACGTACAGCCCCCACAGTCCGTAGACCACGCTCGGAATGGCCGCCAATAATTCAATGAGTACGCCCAGCGAAGAGCGCACTCTGCCGCGGCTGTAAAAAGTTAAAAATACCGCCGCCCCCAACCCGATCACTCCAGCCGCGACAAGTGAAAAAAGGGATGTCACAACGGTGCCGAACAGGAACGGCAACCCTCCAAAGATTTGGTGGACTGGGTCCCACGTTGTTCCGAGCAGAAAGCCCCAACCAAATCGCGCAATAGAATCTGCAGATTGGTTCCCCTGCATGATCAAAAACAACACGATTAGCAGAGGAAGCAAAAGCACAGAGGCCCAAATCCATACCTGCGCCGTTTTATCCCGCAAAAGACTCACCAGAAGTCTCCTCACAGTTCAAGTGTTTGAAACGTCAGTATACTCTTGAGCGCGCTGGCGCCCAAGAGTATACATAAATTGCAGGGTTTCAGACAAAACCTATTTCAATGTGGCCAACAGTCGATGAGCCTGCGCCCGAATATTGGCTGGCAACGGAACATAATCGACAGTGGCCGCCTGCGCCTGACCGGGACCTTCCATCCAGTCAAACAATTTCACAACGGCATTTTTAGTAGCCACATTCGGCTGTTTCTTATACAGGAGAACCCACGAGTATCCAGAAATCGGGTAACTGTTTTTACCTGGCTCCCATACAATCGAAAAGTTTGTGGAAGTAACGCCAGGCTTCTGGGCGGCGGCGACAGCCACAGTTGCAGGCGACGGCAAGAGATACTGACCTGCGCGGTTTTTCACAAAACCATAGGCCATATGTGTCTGAAGAACATAGGCAAGTTCAACATAGCCGATGGCGCCCACTGTATTGCGGACATTCTCCGCCACCGCTTCGTTGCCTTTGCCGCCAATCCCCACTGGCCAGTTCACCGATTTGCCGCGTCCGATCTGCTTGGCCCATTGTGGGCTGATGGTGCTGAGAAAATCGCTGAAAATGTAGGTGGTGCCAGATCCATCAGAGCGGTGAACGACGACGATCGGCAGATTGGGCAGCTTCACACCGCTATTTAGCACCTGCAGTTGATGCGCATTCCATTTTCTGATCTTGCCCAGATAGATGTCCGCAATCACTTGGGGAGTGAATTTCAGACGCTGTTTGACGGTGGGCAGGTTGTAAGAAATCGCTTCGCCGCCAAGCGCGATGGGAAGTTGAACAACCGCCCCGCCGCCCGCTTCTGCTTTCTTTACTTCTCCAGAGTTCATGGGAACGTCCGAAGCGCCAAAATTAACCGTGCGGGCAGTGAATTGCTGAATTCCGCCGCCGCTTCCTATTGAACTATAATTCACCTGTACATGGTATTGTTCGCCGTACACATAAAAAGCTTTATTAAAAAACGGGTAGTCGAACGTTGAGCCCGCACCGGTCAATGATGTGACAGCCGCAACGCGGTGGGCAGACGCCGCGTTTGCCGCCTGCGCAAAGGCTTGACCGCCGCTTTGAAATGCGACGCCAGAAAGCACTGCCAAGCCCGCAAGCGCAGTACTCATATGTCTTTTATTCATGATACACACCCTTCTGAATTTGTATTTTTCAATACTTACTATAGAGATGGATTGTGTAAGAAAGCTAGATTTCACGTAAAGAAAGCATTAAGGTTTCCCTTGTGGATGTTCACCCCGGGGGAGCAGTGATAAAGTCCGCGATGCAGGCGCAGTGATTCCAGATATAGCGTCTGAGGCCTTAGTCAGACGCTATATGTACCGCTGGATTATCACTGCTCCCCTGGGCGCGCCAAAACTGTCGGCTCTGATTGACTGCAAGCCCGTCGCACTTGCGACGGGCTTGCGACGGGCTGCTTGCGACAGGCTTGCGAAATGCCAAAGCAGTGGGTCTAATCGAAATATACCGCTTTACCTGTCCGGGCCGATTCATAGACGGCAGCCAGAATCTCTGTGACAACCAGCGCCTGTTCAGGTTTTACAACCGGGTCGACGCCGTTCTGGACGGCCGCGATCCATTCCCTGGCCTCCCGATCGGCAGAGCTGTCTTCTTTGCCATCGTAAAAATCGACGCCGCCCGCTTCGAGTTGCACCTGAGTAGCGTAGAGTTTGCCGAAATTCTCGCCATTGATGCGCAGTCCATCCTGCATATCCGCTCCGCCTTCCGTGCCGCAGAGTGTGCAGCGCGCCTCGCCCGTCTGCAGGGTATTGAGCGCCCAACTGGATTCCAGGACAATGGTTGCCCCGTTTTTCATCACGACAAACCCGAAAGCGGAGTCTTCGACCTTGAATTTCTCCGGATCCCAAGGACCCCACGTATTCGCAGAATTGGGTCTGCCGCCGAGTTTGTGATAGGCTGTGCCCACAACCAGTTTTGGTTCGTAATTATCCATCATCCACAAAGTCAGGTCAAGCGCATGGGTTCCAATGTCAATCAGAGGTCCGCCGCCCTGTTGCTCTTCGTCCAAAAATACGCCCCAGGTGGGCACAGCCCGTCGCCTGATCGCGTGCGCCTTCGCAAAGTAAATGTCTCCCAAGTCTCCACGCGCGCACACTTGACGCAGATATGCGCTGTCTGGACGAAAGCGGTTATTATAGCCGATGGTCAGTTTTTTGTCCGTGCGCTTTGCCGCTTCCAGCATGCGGCGCGCGCCTTCCACCGTCTTTGCCATCGGTTTTTCGCACATGACGTGTTTGCCCGCTTCAAGCGCCGCAACTGTGATATCCGCATGGGAATCGTTGGGCGTACAGATATGCACGACATCGATGCTGCGATCCTGCAACAGTTCCCGGTAATCGCTGTAGACCGCTCCTGCGCTGCCATACTCCTGCGCTGCCGACTGCGCGAGTTCCCCATTCACATCACAAAATGCAACCATGTCAACCTGGGAGATTTTTGCGAGACTGGGCATGTGTTTCCCGCGGGCGATTCCGCCGCAGCCTATGATGCCAACTTTCAGTGTCTTTTCCGCCTGAGCGCTCATCCTGTCATCTCTCCTTGCATCTTCACCGCACCCGCAAGGACCTGCGCGCCGACGGAATATTAATGGTTGTTGGTGCTGCGCAGCAGCATGGACATCTATTCAAGTCATGCTTGCAGTGTATTACCTCAAAGCACCGTAAAGCCCCTGGCTTTAGCCATGGGTATATAAGGCGTGCCTTTGATCCCTGTTCTTTGGCGCCGTCCACGCAGTATACTGAATTGTATGGTATACTGGTTTCATGAACTACAAATCGAATCACAACGTCGTCTACTCATGCCAATACCACGTCGTCTGGCGCCCGAAATATCGGCGTAAAGTCCTGATCAACGGCGCCGACGCGCGGCTCAAAGAATTGATCTGCGAAGTGGCGGCGGAGCATCAGGCCGACATTCTGAACTCGAAGTCATGCCTGACCACGTACATCTCCCGATTGAAGTCGATCCGCAGTTTGATTCATCGGTTGGTCAGGCTACTCAAGGGGCGTTCTTCACGGGTTCTACGCCAGGAGTTCCCCTGGCTCAAGAGCCGTTTGCCCACGCTCTGGACGAATTCCTGCTTTGTCTCCACAGTGGGAGGTGCACCGCTTGCGGTCATCAAACAGTATATCGAAAATCAAAAAAATGTCTAGCCGCCGCGTGAAGACGCCTTCGTTCACGTGCGAGATTCCGCTTCGGGTCACGAGGCGGCAGGAGAAGAATCTGGAGTCCCGTTTTGAAGCGGCCCGGCAACTGTACAACGCGCTGCTGGGCGAAGCCAAGCGGCGTCTGGCTCTGTTCCGGCAATCGATCTGGTACAAGAAGGTCAAGCAGACGAAGGACGAGGATGAACGCCGCGCTCATTTTGCCGCCGCAAGAACCGCTCACGGGTTCTCCTCCGGCGCGCTGGAGGCCGTGGCCGACGGGATGCGGCGCGACACCTGGCTGGGCGATCACTTGGACTCGCATGTGGAACAAAAGCTGGCCGCCCGCGCTTTTGACGCCGTCCAGAAGGTGGCATTGGGCAAGGCGGGAAACGTGCGCTTTAAGGGCCGACGCGGGTTGCACAGCCTGGAAGGCAAGACCAACGACGCCTGCATCCGCTGGCGGAACGATCGGGTGCTGTGGAACGGACTTGAACTGCCCATGGTCAAGGCGGCGCGCAAGGACCCGGTGATCCAGCATGGTCTCTCTTCGCGCGTGAAGTACGTTCGGATCGTGCGCCGGGAGGTGCGGAGCCGGACCCGCTACTATGCGCAACTGGTCTGCGAAGGATCCCCGTATCAGAAACCGGAACATGCCATCGGAACGGAGACGGTCGGGTTGGACATCGGACCCTCGACGATTGCGGTGGTGGGCGAGACACAGGCGTCGCTGGAGCAGTTTTGCGAGCCGGTGGCGCGGGATCACAAACGGATTCGGCGTCTGCAGCGCAAACTCGACCGGCAGCGGCGGGCGAACAACCCGGAGTGCTACGACGGACAAGGCCGTGCGATCAAAGGGAAGCGTCCGACAAACAAGAGCCGTCGGCAACAAGATACACAAGCGGAACTGGCGGACCTGTTCCGGCGTGAGGCGGCGCACCGCAAGACCCTTCACGGTCAGATGGCCAATCAAATCATCGCGATGGGAACCGATATCCATACGGAGAAATTAAGCTACCGCGCCTTTCAAAAACTCTATGGAAAATCCGTTTCCGTTCGTGCGCCGCGTACGTTTTTATCGATCCTCACCCGCAAGTGAGATTTTGCTTCGCAAAACTCAGGGCTGAAAGCGCTGGCGGGAAGGTCGTTGAATTCAATACGCGCACGACAGCATTATCGCAAGCGTGCCTGTGCGGCCAGAGGCACAAGAAGAGGTTATCCGAGCGCGTCCACGCCTGTGATTGCGGTGTGGCGATGCAACGGGATCTCTTCAGCGCGTATCTGGCCCGGTATGTGAAAGACAACCTACTCCAAGTCACCGAGGCGAACGCGTCTTGGTCAGATGCGGAACCGCTCCTGCGGGCGGCTTGGAAACAGGCGACGGAAAACCAACCTGCGAGTGGAAGGCGAAAGCCAACCTCCTTCGGCGTCTTCGGACGCCGGAGTCAGAGCGGGTCGTCCGAAGAAGAAAGCCTGCCCATGCATGAGGCGTCGGATGCTGTAGCGAGGGCGAAAGCCTGTGCGAGAGCCGACGAGAGTGCGGCGGTATAGGCTTTTAGAACTCCCTGGCTTTAGCCATGGGGAGGTTCAGACTGGCTGAAAACGTTCAAGAGCGCGGCTTATATCGCCACGGCCAAAACAAGAAACTGCCATGCGCCGTTTGCAAATAAAATTTTCAAAATGGACCAAATCATGAAACCTTTTGTCACTCACAAACGTCTAATAGTCGATGGAACATTTTTCATAAGGAGATGGATCTATGCACCGACTTTTCCGCAGCCGTTTTTGGGTTGCCGCCTCGACTGGACTGCTGACTGCGCTGTTGCTGCAACCCGCGTACGCAAGCGCCGCTACGGGCGCTTCCAGCGGAACCGGAACAGCGACCGACGCTTCCTCGCAAGCGGGCGCCCCGTCCGCCCTGACGGCCGGTCAAGTCGCCGCGGCGACGGCCAAGACGCTGGACATTCCCAGCACATATACGCAACAGGGAGTCAACTACCAGTCCTCCTGGAACGGCGGACAGACATCCGTGTACATCATCAACTGGCAGGGTGGGCCGATGGGTCCAGGAGGCCAAAACATCTCCGTCACCGTCAACGCCGATACAGGACAGGTCCTGCAGGTATTCAACTTCTCCGGTCAAACCGGATGGAACCTGAACCCTGGCGTCACAAAGGCGCAGGCTGTTGCAGTCGCCCGGACGTGGCTGCAAAAACTCGCCCCCGCGCAGTTCGGAGAACTCACCCTGCAGTCAAATTCCCAGGCATCACAGTATCAGGGGTCTGTTGGACAATATTCGTTTGTTTTTGCCCGCAAGGTAAACGGTGTCAGGGTGGCTTTTGACAATGCGCAGATCGGGATCGGCCAGAATGGTCGGCTGACCAGTTACACATTCAACTGGAAACACGCCGCCTTTCCGACTCCGCCAGCCAATATGATGCCGGCCGCGCAGCTCGACCAGACTTACGGCGCAGCCCTTGGCCTGCATTTGAGCTACGCCAATCTGTACTCGCCGTTTTCGCAGAAACCGCAGATGATTGTGGCCTATCTGCCGTCACAGCAGAGTTTTGCCATGTATTATCCGCTGGCTGGGCAGCAGGTCATGCCGCCGTGGTTCGACCCCGTTACGGGAGCCCAGTTGCAAACCAACGGCCAAGCGGCCCAAGCGTCGAGCGCGCCGTCTTTGGCGCCGCTGGTGACAGGCGGCCCCGACACATTGCCCGCCCCACTCGCCAAGCCGCTGTCGGAATCCCAGGCGCAAAAGGCGGCGTCTGCCTTGCTGCCGGCGTCCGGCAACTTCACCCTGACGAACTCCAATTACCAGTCGTATTCGAATCCAGGGCAAGACGCGCAGATGATGTGGAACTTCAACTACACCGATCAAAGCTCGTCAACCGGGCTCAATATCACCATGGACGCTGCAACGGGCCTCATTCAAAATATGAATGAATATCAGATGGGACCCGGATCTTCTTCCGGTTTTTCTTCCGGTTTTTCTTCCGGTTCTTCTTCCGGTTCTTCTTCCGGATCTCCGTCTCAGACCGCTCTCACCGCGACGCAGGCGGAGGCGGCCGCTGCGTCATTTGTCGAGAAGGCTTTGCCAACCATGACAGGCGGACTCACCAATGACGGACCGACGCCGTTTTTCGGATCCGGCAATAACAACATCGCACAAGAGTCATTCTCAATGCTGGTCAACGGCATCGCAACAGAAAACCAGATCAGCGTCGGCGTCAATCTGAGCACTGGGCAGGTGGTCGACTACAATGCCTTCCTGAACACGGGCGCCACGTATCCCGCCGTTGGCGCAGTGGCGCCGGTGAGCGCCGCGGAGGCTGCCTTTATCGCGAAGAATCCACTGCAACTGATGTATGTCATGCCGTATCAGTTCGCGACTTCAAAAGTCACGGGGTATGGTCCGCAGACGATCGGCTCCACGGCCATGCTTGTATACGCGCCGCAGCAGAGCTATTCGCCGGATATTTACAATGCCAACACGGGGCAGTGGGAGACGCAGGGATATCCTCCGACTGCAGTTGCAAAGGAACCCTCGGACATCAAAGGACACTACGGAGCACAGGACATGAATCTCCTGGTGAACCGGGGTCTGCTCAAGGTGCAAAACGGGAAAGTGCATCCCAACAGCGCCATGACCAGGGGCCAGTTCCTGCGGCTGCTGGTCGACGCGAGCGGCGTTTTCTACGGCAACGGATCCAGCTCACCTGCTTTTGCGGACGTACCACAGACCAGCAAATACTACTCATTTGTGCAGCAGGCGGTCACCCGTGGATGGCTGAAACCAGGCGGCGTGTTTTCTCCCAATTCCCCGCTCACCCGTGAACGGGCTGCGGATTGGATCGTACGATTCCTTGGCTGGCATGATCTGGCCAAACAGACCGGATTGTTCGCCGTCAATTTTGCGGACGCTTCTGCGATTCCCTCCCAGTATCGCGGTGACGCCGCCATCGTCGCGAAGCTGGGGATCATTCCTGCGGAAAACGGCAAGTTTCTGCCCGCCGAGCCCCTTACAGTCGCCGATGCGGCGGTTGCGGTCGTGACAACCATGCAACTGTACAGTCAGACGCAACAGCGTGTAGCCGCCTTCAAGAGCGCCTGACGGCGAGCTTCCGGGTAATGAATGGCAGAGGGGCAGGGGAACCTGATCAGGTTCCCCTGCCCCTCTGCCGCTTGTCTGGACGGGGTGCGATGCGCGCCTACACGCCTTCTTCCATCGGCGCCACAGAAAGAATCGGCGCGTCCGGAGATACGTCGGCCTCATAGTCGACGCTGCGAAAACCAAACCCGAACAGTTTCAGAAAATCCTCGCGATAGCCGTCCAGATCCGCGATGTCCGCGAGACCGCTCGTCTGCGCCTGCTGCCACAGTTCCTCCACGGCCGCCTGAACATCGGCGCGCATCTCCCGCTCGTCCACGCGCACGCGGCCCCTGTCGTCCACGGACGCCGGTCCGTCTGAATACACCCGTTCTGCGAACAGGCGATACATTTGCTCAATACAGCCTTCGTGCAGACCGCGCTCTTTCATAACGCGAAACAACAGCGTTATGTACAGAGGAACAACGGGAATGGCTGAGCTCGACTGCGTGACCACCGCTTTATTGACAGAAACGAAGGCGCGTCCTCCAGATTGCTCCAGCATGGCGTCAAGTATGAGTGCAGTGTCTTCCAGATCGTCTTTGGCCCGTCCGATGGTGCCCTCGCGATAGACAGCGTAGGTGAGTTCGGGGCCCACATAGGAATAGGCTGTCGTAATGGCGCCGGGTGCAAGCACACCCGCCTGGTCCAGCGCTTCAATCCACATACGCCAGTCTTCGCCGCCCATGACGGCCACCGTGTTTTGAATCTCGTCTTGTGTCGCGGGGTTTAGCGTTACATCTGTCACCACACCGCTTTGCACATCGACTGTTTTGCTGGTAAACGAGCGGCCAATCGGTTTTAACGCCGATGAAAACAGCTCCCCCGTGCGGGGATGGACCCGGCGCGGCGACGCAAGGCTGTATATCACCAGATCGACCTGACCGCATGCTTCCCGAATGGCTGTGATCGTCTCCGTTTTCACTGCGTCGGAAAAAGCGTCGCCGTTAATCGTTCTGGCCATGATTCCTTGCGCTCTGGCCTCATTTTCAAACGCGGCCATGTTATACCACCCTGCGGTGGCGGTTCGGTTGCCTGCGGCCGGTCGCTCAAAACACACGCCAATCGTGCCTGCGTTCCCTCCAAACGCTGCGACAATGCGACTGGCAAGCCCGTAACCCGTCGAAGAGCCGATGATCAGCGCATTCCTGATTCCCTGAATCGGCGGCTGTGCGCGAACGAACGCAATCTGCTCCCGCACATGCTCGGCACAGCCCTGCGGATGAGCGGTTGTGCAAATGAAGCCGCGAATTTTTGGTTTAATAATCATTCTGCTTCCTCCCGATCGTGTCAGGAATATACACAGGTCTATTATACAACACTATGTCTTGCGACCTGTCTTATCGTGACGCCAGCCAGTGATCGTAAATGGTCCTGCCTATCCGCTGCATGGTCGGGATCGCATCACTGCACTGATATGACAGTGTAACAATGACAAAACTGGTTCCCGGCAGATAGAGAATTCCGGCGTCGTGTTCAATGTCCTTGACCATACCGGTCTTGTTGGCCATTTCCCACAGCGGCAAACCGCCTGCAATCGGGTTTTCCGGATCTGGCAGGAGGGCGGGCAGTTTATTTCTATACTGTTGCCGCTTCAGCACATCCACCATCTGCAGTGACGCATACAGCGACACCAGTTCCCCCTTGGCCACTTTGCGACACCAGGTCGCGATGTCCTGAGCCGTGATCTCGTTGCGTCCGTTAAATACGGCGGGCACAGTCTGCAGTTTGTTGCGGAGTGCGCTCGCCGTCATCCCATCCTCCTCCAGGGAAGCCTGAATCACGGGAAGCGTCAGTCGGTCGATCAACATATTGGTGGCCGCATTGTCACTGACAGTGATCATCAGGGTCACCAGATCTTTGATCGTGAGCGTCGTTCCTGGAGCCAGGAGTTGCAGCACCCCGGAACCCCCAACCTGATCCTGCGCGTGCAGTGTCAGTGTATCGTGCAGATTCAGGCGCGCCGCCAGCTGCTCGCGGTAGACCGCGCTCATAATCGGCATTTTAATGATGCTGGCGGCATAAAACGGGTGGTTGGGATTGATCGTGAAACGTTTTCCCGACTCCAGATGTTCGATGACCACACCCCAGGTTCCCTGTGAACTCGTTACAATCTCCTCAATGCTCTTGCTCATGCCGATAAAATCCATACTCACGCCTCCGCCTGGTCAGGTGTACGTCCACGACGTCTATTATAAGCGCACAAGCAATAATGGTCGAGACAGTTGCCGGCGTCATCCCTTGACGCTGCCCGCAGTCAGCCCGCTCACGATAAACCGTCCAAATACGGCGACAATGAGGGATGTGATATAATGGACGATATTGACGGAGAGAACGATTTCGGGTACGATCATGTTCAAGGGGAGGTGAAGAATCCAATGAGTCTGGTTAGGCATACAATTGGAACTCAGTCGGAATGGATCACAACGGGTGAAGCAGCCCGCCTTCTCCAAGTGGGTTCCATAAACACCGTGAAACGCTGGGCTCGCGAAGGAAAACTCCATTATCGCAGACCGGGCGGGGAACAAGGTCGTATGCAAATTGAGCGGTCTTCTGTGGAAAGCCTGCTTCAGTCAACAGATTCAGAGCTGCTGACGATTCAAAGGTCAGAACGCGTTTTAGATGAATTAGACACATTGGGACGTGAACTGACTTCCGAAGAGATGGATGCTCTCGAAGCAGGTCGAAAAGGTAAACTCCCATGGCAAAAATCCACATGATAAAGGCCGTATGCGACACAAGTGTACTGGTTCCTCCGTGCGATGATGGAGCAGATGTCCGCATACTTTCTCGTTGCAGATCCAAAACCTCCACTTGCTGAAGGTTGGCCAAACCTTAGCGATGAAAATGATGCGCCAATTTGGGCGTCTGCCACATTGATGCGTGCAAATTATGTTGTGTCGAACAATATCAGGCACTTCCCTCCTAAAGACAATGGCCGTCATGTCTATGAAGGAATTGAGTATGTAACGCCAGAACAATTTCTTCAGATTATTTGGTTTGAGATCAATGAAGTATGATGCGAAAAAACCGCCCGGTCGCTTGTCCGGGCAGTTGGATTTTTTGCTTTTCTAATGTGTCCAATCAGGATTCCTCCTGCGTAGACTTATATCGCGTTATATAGCACCCTGTGCCTGACGAACACCTCGTACAACTGCTGACTGGCTCCATTGACGATATGCAACAGACTGGCGACGAATCCCTCCGAGTCTCCTTCGATAAAAGGATTTGGCATCAGATAGGCGCGGGCGTTCACGCAATAGGCAAATTCACTGTCACCGCTGAAAGCGATTCCGTCAGACTGTGCCCAAAGGACGATGAAATCACCTTGCAAACCCAGCGTATCATGGGCAAAAACAGCCATTTCCCTGCATACCAGATTCGCATCATCAGGAGTATATCCATCCTCCCACATGCTCGTAGAATAGCCGTGTTTTTGTATAAATAATGCAAATGCCAGCAGTACCGACTGAACCATTCTCAATCACGACTCTTCCCAAGCGCATTTGGTTCTGATGAGTTTGATTAGTTTGATGGCTCTTCGCCCAGGCTCCTTGCCGGAACCTGGGCGAAAAGCGTCAGGCGAACAGCTTGCGCGCCTCCTCGGTAAGCGCAGGCACTACTTCAAACAGGTCGCCGACGATGCCGTAGTCCGCAACTTTGAAAATGGGCGCTTCCGGATCCTTGTTGATGGCCACGATAACCTTAGAATTGGACATGCCGGCCAAATGCTGAATCGCCCCCGAGATACCGCACGCAATGTACAGATCTGGAGTCACGACCTTGCCCGTTTGGCCAATCTGCATCGAATAGTCGCAGTAGCCCGCGTCACACGCGCCGCGCGACGCTCCGACCGCCGCGCCGAGCACTGCGGCAAGCTCACGGAGCGGCGCGAACCCTTCTTCGCTTTTCACGCCGCGACCACCGGACACGATGATTTTCGCCTCCGAAAGATCGACGCCCGCGACCGCCTTTTTCAGCACCTCGCGCACTTGCGTCGGCACACTTTCCGAGAACCTCACCGGGAGTTGCGCAACATTGCCTGTCGCGCCCGTTTCCTCATGCGCCGCAAGGTTGTTGGGGCGTATGGTGGCCACAATCAGGTCGCCTGCTATTTTGACCTTTACAAATGCCTTGCCTGCATAAACGGGTCGCGTAAAGAGCACATCAGCGCCAGCGAGTTCCATCTGAATCACATCGGACGCCTGCCCTGCCTTGTGGCGCGCAGCCACCATCGGCGCCACATCCCTCCCGATGGCGGAGTGCGCAAACAGCACAGCCTGCGGCGAGAACGTTTCAATCGCCTGCTCTACGGCAGCCGCGTAATGCTCCGGCACATACTGACCAAATTCTTCCCCGTCCGCAACGTACACCTGATCCGCTCCCTGAGCGCGTAAAGACGCAGCCAATCCGGCGACCCCGCGCCCGATCAACAGCGCCGCAACCACACCGCCGTCCGCGATTGTCCGCGCGGCGCCAAGTGCCTCGAACGAGACGTTGCGCAACTGGTCTCCGCGCAAATCTGCAACTACCAATACATTCCGTATCACAGCCATCGCTCCTTTATTCGCTCAAACGCCAGTACATTACTCGTTTCCGGAAAATCACCGGAACTTTTATGACGTTACAGCACTTTGCTGGTTTGCCGCAGTTCATGAAACAGCGTCTGCGCCCGTGCTGCGGTGTCGCCCTCCAGTACGCGTCCGGCGCCTTTGGCGGCGGGGAGGAACAGCGCAACAACGGAAACGCGGCTGGCGATAGCCTGCGCGTCAAGCCCCAGTTCGGCAACCGTCATCTTTGTGAGCGGTTTCTTGCTCGCCTTGCGAATTCCGATCAGCGATGGATACCGAGGTTCGTTCAACCCCTGTTGCGCCGTGACCAGTGCTGGCAGCGGCGCCGACACGATCTCCGTGTCGCCTTCCGCATCCCGCTCGGCGATAACTTCCCCGCCGTTTATCTCCAGCTTCGTGACCGTTGAAATATGCGGAATCCCAAGCAGTTCCGCCACGCGGACGGCGACCTGACCAGATCCATCGTCCACAGCCTGATTGCCGGCGATGATCAGATCATACGGCCGCCCCTTGATGACGGCGGCCAGAACTTCCGACACAGTCACCTCATCGCCAAACGCCGCCTCATCCGCAACGTGAATCGCCTCATCGGCTCCCATCGCAAGCGCCGTGCGAATGGCTTCCTCCACACGCGCAGGCCCCACTGTGACAACCGTCACCATCCCGCCTGTTGCTTCCTTCAATGTGATCGCTTCTTCCACAGCATACTCGTCGTAGGGATTGAGTATAAACTGCACCCCGTCTTCTTTTACAGCATCGTTCTCCAGCACAATTCTGGCTTCTGTATCGAATGTTTGTTTGATACAAACGATGATATTCACAATTACACCCCTATTCCGCGTGTCAACATGTCGTAGACCGGGTCCACCAGTTCCGTCAGATCGTACTTGGCGCCTGTAAAAATCCAGGCGCTGACGGTCTCGTCAATCGTGCCAAAAATCATCCTGCGAGCCACGCGCACATCAAAAGGACGCCGAAATGCGCCCGTCTGCTGCCCCAGTTCCAAAATACAGTCCAGTGTGCGATGGTATGGTTTCATCATATCCGCCACCTGCTCGCGAATCGCTCGATCAGCCTGGCGGACATGCACCTGCAGCACCAGCGCCAGATCGGGGTCCAGACCGAGAGTCCGAAAATGCGCTTCGATCAGTTGGCGCAGGGCGATAAGCGGTTCCGGATGTTCACCTTCAAGCCAAGTCGACAGAATGACAATCTGCCCGATGGTTTCACGCAGCACAGAAATCAGAATGTCCTCCTTGTTCTTGAAATAGAGATACACTGTGCCGTCTGCCACCCCCGCTTCGCGCGCAATACGCGCAATCTGGGCGCCGTGATATCCAGAAACCGCCATTACCCTCACAGCCGCAGCAAGTATGGCGTAATACTTGGCCGTGTCCTTGCGCTGTGCGATGAGCGTCATCCTCCATTTCACCGAATGGCTATTCATTCATCCAAATCTTACGCCACCTTTGGCAAACCGTCAAGAGACGGTCCACTTCCATGAATCAATCGGTTCCTGCGCCCCCGACCAGACAACACCCTGCAGCCGCGTGCTCTGAACGCCGAGCAGATTGGGGTCGACCAGGAAATTTTCCGGCGCATTCTGGCTGACCAGCGCCTGCCATTGATTCAGTATCTGCTGCCGTGTCGCCGTATTGGTCGCAGCAGCGCTCTCCTGCTCAGCAATCAGAGAGTTGTTGGCGGCGACGGCAGCGTCCGCCGTGTTGATCCAGTTGACCGTGTCAATATTATACATAGCATTCGCAGACCACAGATCGGCGGGGTTGGGATCAACTCCAAACTGCCAGCCCATCACGTAACCCTGAATGGCGGGCGGGTTCGACTGCAGGTCATAAATCAGCAGCAACCCGGGAAGGACTGCGCTTGTCGCCACTCTCACAATGAATTTTTGTAGTTTGGGAATCCCCAGCACAAACTTGCGATTGGCCGTCAGGTCTACCTGCGCGCCCCCTGACGAAGAGATCAGAAACGGTCCGTTCCCGACATCGGGGTCCGCCGCGAACTGCGACGTTGGCCAGGATGCGTACGGAATCGAGCCAAGAACCGCGGATGGCAGCGGCATCATCCCTGCAAAGTCGCGCACAAGCGCTGACGGGTCCGGAGCCCGCAACTGAAAGTAGAATTCGCTCCCATTCACCGCATGGAATCCCGCCACTGTTTGCGCCTGTCCGGCCATCACTGCACGCGAACCTGCGATCGGCAACACGCGATAGACCTGTGTGCCAAGCAACTGGTTGTTGTACACAGAGGAGGCCAGAAAATTGACGGCGAGTCCGACATCGGCCGATGTGATCGGCGTTCCATCCGACCAGACAGCGTTCTTGCTCAGTTGCATGTACAGACGCTGTCCGTTGCTTTCATACCACCATTTCGCGACCAGTTCAGGAACGACAGACGGATTTTGGCATAAGTGCAGCAAGCTGCCAAACTGTTGTTCCACCACAAAGTTTGTTGACGCCGATGACGACAGATAAGGCAGGAAGGCGCCTGAAAAGGCGGTTGGCTCGCCGATTGTGACAGGCGTTGTATTGGTCGGGATACCCGGTTTCAGTGCTGCGGCCCACACCAGATTCGCCTGTGTTCCCATGGTTGAGACAGCGATGACAGTCAGTGCGCCTGCCAGGAACAATGCTGGCCGCTTCCAATTTAAACGCTGGCCGCTTACCATTGAACATGGATAAAGCGTACGCTGCACTGGAATTGCGTCTTGGTCGGCTCATGTCATATCCCCTCACCCCTTAATAATAGCAAAAGAACAGGCCAGCCGAAAGAAAATAGCCAGAAGCATTGCGCCCTGGCCATAATAATACCTGTCATGAAGCAGCGAACGTCCATCCTGCGGGTCTAGCCTGAAAATCGCCGCAGGCGTATTTTCTTCCCGGTTGTTGGTGCTGCATAGCAGTGAGATTTTGCTTCGCAAAACTCAGACATGAATGTCTAGCTCCGCATCTGCGGATCAAACGCGTCGCGCAGTCCATCACCGATGAAGTTGATAGACAAAATCGTAAGCACAATCATGATGGCAGGCGGCAACCACAGATAAGGCTGCGTGGTCATGGCGGTATAATTGGAAGCGCTGCTGAGCATGCCGCCCCAGGAAGCCACTGAAAGCGGTAGTCCAAGCCCAATAAATGTGAGGGCGGCTTCCAGGCCCACGTACCCTGCAACGGCAAAACTGACCAACACCGAGAGCGTGCCGATCGTGTTCGGCAGCATATGCCGAAAGATCGTGCGCCAGGTTCCCGCGCCAATCGTCGTGGCGCCAATCACAAAATCCTGCTGACGAAGCTGGATAAATAAGCCGCGCATAAAGCGTCCTGAACCAGGCCAACTAGTGATCACAACGACCGTGATCAGGATGAGTTCGCCAGAAGTATTGAACACGGATTCGAGAAACAGGATGAACACAACAAAGGGAAAATTCATCATGACGTCCACAAACCGCATCATGAGGTTGTCGACCCAGCCCCCAAAATAGCCGCTGATTCCTCCATATATTGTACCGATGACAAGCGTCATGATACCGGCCGAGAAAGCCACCGTCAGGTCTACGCGTCCGCCGTACAGGAGGCGCGCCAGATTGTCGTAGCCCGACTGGTCTGTGCCCAGAGGATGCGCCGCAGAGGGCGGAGCGTTCGTATTCATGATATCGATGACCGATGGATTGTAATGGGTAAAGAGCGGCGCTCCCACCGTCAGGATAATGATGATCAGCAGAATAATCGATCCCGCCACCGCAAGACGATTCTGCATAAAGCGCTCAACAGCGAGCCGCAGCGGGGACTTGCCCTTCCGGACCGCACCGCCTGGTTTGACCCCGGCATTCGCCGCCATACTGGTAGCCATCGTCTCACCTCCTAATTATAGCGCACGCGCGGATCCATCGACGCGAGCAGAATGTCGGCAAAAAGATTCCCGAGCAGGACCATGACTGCAAATATCAACGTCGTCGCCAAAATGACTGGATAATCGCGATTGAGGTTGGCATTGATCGTAAGTTCTCCCATGCCAGGCCAGGTAAAAATCTGTTCAAGAATGACGGCGCCGCCGACCAGTCCGCCGATGTCAAAACCGAACTGTGTCGTGATCGGGATGATGGCGTTGCGCAGGACATGCCGGAACAGCACGCGCGCCGAGCGCAGTCCTTTTGCTCGCGCAGTGCGCACATAATCCTGGAAGAACACCTGCAGCGTGTTGGCGCGCATCAGGCGCGTGTAATAGGCGACGCTTGGAAGGGCAAGAGCGACGGCGGGCAGGATCAGATGCTGGAGTCGATCGCCGAGGTCGCCGGACCATGGCACAGCGGCCGTGACCGTTCCCATCGAGGGAAGCCAGTTGAGTGTAAAGGAAAACAGGAAGATGAGAAATAGGGCAAAAACAAAAGCAGGAACGGAGTAGAGAAACACAGCCAGCAATGACGTGGCCACATCAAATCCTTTATTCGCGCGATTGGCCTGGAAAACGCCGACCGGAATGCCAATGATCAAAATGATGAGTTCCGCCGTAAAAGCGAGAGTCACCGTGTTGGGAAGCGCGATGCCAATCAGGGTCGAGACCGGCTCCTGAAACTCTAAAGAAGTGCCGAGGTTGCCGTGCAGCAGATTGACGATCCAGTTCACATATTGCTGTGGATAGGAGAGGTTCAGACCGGCGTTTGCCTCTCGTTGCGCGATGACTTTGGCTGCATCCTTGATCTGGGGGTTAAGACCGATGAGCGCCTGGAAGGCATTCCCTGGCATCAGATGCATGAGAGCGAACACGATCACGGTGATGATAAACAAAGTCGGGATCAAGCCCAACAGACGGCGGATCACGTAACTGACCATACAGCGGCCCTCCTCGATAACTTTCAGTCATGGGGAGCCGCAAATCGCCGCTCCCCATGACCGCATGGTATGCCTCACAGCCGAAGCAACAGCACCAGTTCGTTACTTGCCGGTGCTAAGCCACCATCTCTGAGGATCGAGATTGCCGTACGGCGTGAACACAACGCCATGCAGGTTCTTGTTGTAGGCAATAACATTGTTTGCGTCAAACAGGAAGTTCTCCGGCAGTTGCTGATTCAGCAATGCCTGCCATTTGCCGAGAGTGGCGATGCGGTAGTTGATGTTGTACGCCGCTGTGCCGTGCGACTCGTGGATCAGCTTGTCGTTCAACTGAATGGCCGGGTCTTTCGTGTTTGTCCAGTCGATCGTTTCCACGTTCAGCGCGTCGCTCGATCTCCACAAGCCGCGCGGATCGGGATCGTTGCTGAGGCTCCAGCCCAGCAGGAACGCCTGGATGGGCTGCTTGCCATTGGCGTCAGTGTTCAGTTGGTTGAGGATGGTGTTGAAGTTGATCGGCGGATTCACCTTCATATTGATGTGCACGGCCTGCAGGAAACTCTGGATAAAGTCAGCCATCCGCTGGATGTTCGCGTCGCCGCTGGAGATCGTCAGCGTCGGTGTGAACGGCTGTCCGTTTGGCATTGTTCTCCAGCCGTTCTTGATCTTCATGCCAATCGAGTTCAGCAGTGCGTTCGCCTTGGCTGGATTGTATGGATAGGTGTTGAGTTTGTTGTTGTACCAGAAGTTGATCGGAGGCAGCGGACCGTTCTCAAGCGTTCCATAGCCTGCGTACAACGCCTTGATCATCGCGGGTCGATTGAGCGCATACTCGACCGCCTGCCGGAATTTCATTTGGCCGAACACCGAACCAAATGCCGCGTTGTTGAGACGCCAGCCGAGATACTGGAATCCGTTTGAAGGAGTCACGCTGATATTCAGATTCGGAACCTTCTTCATCTGCGCAACGTCAACGGCGTGAATACCAGCCATTGTGACCTGCCCGGACGCCAGATCGCCGTTGACGACGTCGGTGCTGATGACTTTCCACACGTTCTGGGCGATGTGCGGACGGCCCAACACATAGTATGGATTCGCCTTCTGGGTGATCGACTGGCCTGGCACGATGCTCGTCGTGATAAAGGCGCCCGAACCGACCCAGGGATGGCGGTCAAAGGGGGTGCCTTTCCACTGGGACATCGGGATCTTGCCCAGGATAAAGCTCGGCAGTGGAGTGATGCCTGACAGGTTGGCGGGAAGCGCCGCCGCGTCAGCCTGTTGCAGGGTGACCGAAAACTCGCGCGGGCCAAGGGTCTTGAATCCGGACGGCGTCTGTCCGTCAGGCAGATACCCGCTCTTTGGCACGCCGACCACATTGGACAGCAGATACCCGTACGAACCGCCGTCAGTTTTATTGTAGCTCGTGGACAGCAGCCAGTCCACGCCGAGTTTGACGTCAGCACTCGTGATGTACATGCCGTTTGACCAGCGCGCCTTCGGATTGATCTGGAAATAATAGGTTAGTTTGTTCGGCGAAGTCCACCATTTGTTGACGATATCCGCTGAGACTTGGTCCTTGCGGTTAAAGCGCAGAATCGAATCAAAGCTGTACGCCGTCGCCTGCGCCGTGTACGCGGATGTCGACAAAAACGGAATGAAGTTCAGACCAAATGCGGTTGGGAACGTTTGCACCATGGTGCCGCCGTTCGTGATCGGAGCCCGGTGCGCGGTGGCGGCATAAGCGCCGCCAATACTGCCGAAGCCGGCAAACAGCGCGGACAGCGTCATGACAGCAGCAGCCGACAAAGCCATTTTTTTGCTCTTCATCTTAAAACCCCCTATGATGGTATGTAAAGCGCGTTACTGAGCGTCCACCCGAAAACAGACACTCCCGCGATGCTGGTCCCCCCAGTCATCGCGCTCACCGCCACCCTCTCAGGTGTATAGATGACACGCCGTGAACTGCCCCGGAGTATACTCTTTTAGAATGGGGCGTTCAGAGCGGCAGATATCCATCACCTTCGGACAACGCGTATGAAACGCGCAGCCGGAAGGCGGCTTAGCCGGACTTGGAACATCTCCCACGAGCACGATTCGCTCACGATTCATGTGCCGCTTCGGTTCGGGCGCCGCCGACAGCAACGCCTGTGTGTACGGATGCTGCGGAGAACTGTACAACAGGCGTTTGGGAGCCAGTTCCACCAATCTCCCCAGATACATCACGGCCACACGGTCGCTGACGTGTTTCACGACAGCGAGATTGTGAGAGATAAACACGTAAGAGAGTCCAAACTCCTTGCGGAGGTCAGCTAACAGGTTGAGAACTTGCGCCTGAATCGACACGTCGAGAGCAGACACCGCCTCGTCGGCCACAATCAGTTTGGGTCGCAGGGCGAGCGCCCTCGCGATGGCGATGCGTTGCCGCTGTCCACCGGAGAATTCGTGCGGGAAGCGCATTCTCGCCTCCGCGCTGAGTCCAACGATCTCCAGCAGCCGGACAACCTCGTTGCTGATATCGGAACGCGTTCCGCGTTTGTTGACAATCAGTGGTTCGGCAACCAGCGACCCCACACTCATGCGGGGATTGAGCGAACTGTACGGGTCCTGAAAAACCATCTGAAAATCGTGTCGCAGCTTGCGCAGTTGCCTGCCCTTTACATTGGTGATATCGCGACCGCTCATCAGGATCGAGCCTGATGTCGGATCATTGATGCGCATGATCAGACGGCCCAGAGTTGATTTGCCGCAACCGGACTCACCCACCAGTCCGATCGTTTCGCCTTCCGGAAGGCTGAACGATACGTCGTCGACAGCCTTCACATGCCCTATTGTGCGGCGCAAAACCCCGCCTGAAATCGGAAAATACTTTTTCACATTCCTGACTTCGAGAATCGATTTCCCCTGCGCCTTCTTCAGCGCCAGATCAGATTCCAGAGTGCTCACTGAACCGCCCCCTTTCAGAAAATCTCTATACCAGATCGCAGCGGACAAAATGCCCCGGCTTCAGTTCACGAAGTTCCGGCATCTTCTGATGGCAGCTTTCCTCTGCCATGGTGCAACGCGGCGCGAACCTGCAGCCGACCGGAAAGTTGGCAGCGCTCGGAACAGTGCCGGGAATCGAAGCGAGCCGTTCGCGATCCTGGTCGATGACGGGGATCGACTCCATCAGCGCTTTCGTATATGGATGGAGGGGATCGTCGAACACTTCGTCGGCGTTCGCGGATTCGACCACCTGACCGCCATACATCACGACCACATCGTCCGCCATCTCCGCGATCACACCGAGATCGTGCGTGATCAGAATGATGGCTGTTCCATTCTGATCCTTCAGACTTCTCATCAGATCGAGAACCTGGGCCTGGATGGTCACATCAAGCGCCGTGGTCGGTTCGTCCGCGATCAAAAGTTTGGGCTGGCAAGCCATGGCCATGGCAATCATGGCCCGCTGCCGCATACCGCCCGACAACTGGTGCGGATATTCATCAACGATCTGCTCGGCCCTTGGAAAGCCGACACTGCGCAACATTCCAATGGACTGCCTTTTGGCCTCCGCCTTGGACACATTGCGATGACGGATCAGTACTTCGCCGATCTGTTCACCTATCTTCAACACCGGATTCAGGGCCGTCATCGGTTCCTGAAAGATCATTCCCATCCGGTTGCCCCGCACGTCCGACATCTGTCGTTCGGTGAGTTTCAAAAGATCCGTACCTTCGAAGGTCACTTCCCCTTCAACGATCCGTCCCTGAGGTCCGGGAACCAGGCGCATCAGAGAGAGTGACGTCATGCTCTTGCCGCTGCCTGATTCACCAACGATACCAAGCACTTTGCCGGGCTGTACCTCGAAGTCAACGCCGTCGACTGCTTTGATCTCCGAATTTTTGCTGATGAAATACGTCTTTAAATTGCGAACTTTCAGTAATGGCTCCGCCATGTCACACCCCCAGAATAACACTGCGTCTACATACAATTGATCGTTTCAAAATCTCCATGTCGGAGACACAAAAACTTTGGAAACTCTACGCCTTCATGATAGTGACTTGTTCTTAAAAGTCAACTGCAAAGTCTGCTGATCTGCTGAAGCGTCGACTTTTTCAACGACTCTATCTCAAACGCATATTCTGAGAATTACGTTAACATACAGTATGGGATAATCGAATGTAAAAACTGTGTAAATTAATTGAAAGCGTAGTTTTGCAACGGAACTGGCGTCCTTCACACGCGCACAATACATCCCGAAAAACAATTACGAAAAATTAAAAAGTGACCACAGATCTGCCCCTGAAAAAGGAACCCGTGATCGCTTTGCAGAGCTGTTATACTCCGATTTTGCACTGTGTTACAGCGCAGCGTTGCTGTGATAGATTCCCATGTCATCCCAAAATGTGCCTGCTCTGGCGGGATCGTATCCTGTTCCGCTGCTCAGACACGGCTACGCCGAACTCGCCTCGGAACAGGATACGATCCCGCCAGAGCGAGTTTCACCCGCTGATGGCAGCGCGCATACTATGAAATCTTGCTTCGCAAAACTCAGGCATGGGGGTCAAAGTGTAAAACGCCGCAGGCGGGTTACACTTTGACTGCGGAAACCCGCTGCTCTGCCTCAGTGTCCGCAAGCATGTCTTCCAGAGTGATCTCATTCAGAGTACGCATGATGCTGTCGTTGAGCTTCATCCACACACCGCGCGTGTGGCAGTGGCCAGCCTTGTTGCAGAAATCCTCCGGCGACGCAAATTCGTCGCTGACGCAGCCGATCGGCGCCATATCGCCTTCCAGCAGTTTGACGACCTGACCCATGTAAATGGCCTTCGGTTCCCTGGCAAGCAGATAGCCGCCGCTGGCCCCACGAACGCTGCTCACGAGACCCTCGCGGCGCAGCAAGGCAAAGATCTGGTCGAGAAACGCTTCCGGGATATCCTCGCGCGCCGCGATCTCACGCAGCGGCACCGGCTGTTTTGCCGAACGCAAGGTCTCGGCAAGCGTCACGATCGCGCGCAGTCCATATTCCGTGCGCATCGATACCTTCACCGCGGTTCCCTCCTTCAGTTCTCAATCGCACAGTGCCAAAGAGTGCGCATCGACGCCCTTATCCGATCGATCCTTCCATCTCAAACTTGATCAGTCTGTTCATCTCAACCGCATATTCCATCGGCAGTTCTCTGGTGAATGGTTCGATGAAACCCATGACAATCATGCGTGTCGCATCTTCTTCGGTAATGCCCCGACTCATGAGATAGAACAGTTGCTCCTCACTGACTCGTGATACAGTCGCCTCGTGCTCGAGTGTAACAGAATCGCTCAGAATCTCATTGTACGGAATCGTGTCCGACGTCGACTCCGCATCGAGAATTAACGTATCGCATTTGATATTTGATTTTGAATGCTGTGAGTCTGGCGAAAAGTGTGCAAGACCCCTGTACGTCGTCTTCCCGCCGTGCTTGCTGATGGACTTGGAAACAATCGTCGACGTACAGTCCGGCGCAGCATGCACCACTTTTGCGCCCGCATGCTGATGTTGCCCCTTGCCAGCCACCGCGATTGAAAGCACAGTGCCCTTGGCGCGCGGCCCAAGCATGTAGATTGCGGGATACTTCATCGTTAATTTGGAACCGATGTTGCCGTCCACCCATTCCATGGTGGCGTCCGCATAGGCGACCGCCCGCTTGGTGACGAGATTGTAGATGTTGGGCGCCCAGTTCTGGATCGTCGTATACCGCATGCGCGCACGGTCTTTCACGATGATCTCGACCACGGCGCTGTGCAGCGAATTGGTACTGTAAATAGGCGCCGTGCAACCCTCCACATAATGAACAAAGCTGTCCTCGTCGGAGATGATCAGAGTGCGTTCAAACTGCCCCATATTTTCCGAGTTGATCCGGAAGTAGGCCTGCAAAGGCACTTCACAGCGCACACCCTTTGGTACATAGATGAAACTGCCCCCACTCCAGACGGCGGAATTCAGGGCCGCGAATTTATTGTCCTCTGGCGGAACAATCGTGCCAAAGTACTCCTTGAAGATTTCCGGATGTTCTCTCAGGGCCGTATCGGTGTCGGTGAAAATAACACCCAGGTCAGTGAGTTCTTTCTGCATCGAATGATACACGACTTCCGATTCGTACTGGGCGGACACACCCGCGAGAAATTTGCGTTCCGCTTCTGGAATGCCCAGGCGATCAAAGGTATTCTTGATCTCTTCAGGCACGTCGTCCCACGTTTTGCCCTGGCGCTCCGCCGGCTTCACATAATAGGTGATCTCGTCAAAATTGAGACTATCCAGATCGCCGCCCCAGGTGGGCAACGGTTTTTGGTTGAAGAGTTCCAGCGACCGCAGCCGGAAATCGGTCATCCAGCCGGGCTCGTTTTTCATGCTGGAGATCTCCTCCACGACCTTGCGCGAGAGCCCCTTTGCAAACCTGACGACAGACACGTCTTTGTCTATAAAACCATACTGATACTCTGACAATTCCGGTACTGTTGTACTCATCCCAAATTCCTCCTCATGGTGTGATGGTCTCAGGCAGCGCGGCGTGGGCATACGATGCTGCTGCGCAAAATCCAGCGCTGCTTGCGCCGATTTTTTCGCGCCTCAGCTCTTCTTGTCGGCGCCGCGCTCCAGAGCGTGCCACGCGAGTGTCGCGCACTTGATTCGCGCCGGAAACCTGCAGACACCCGCCAACGACTCTAGGTCGCCCAGACGGTCCGCGTCAAACTCTTCACCCTTCATCATCCTGCGAAATTCTTCAGAGATCTCCATCGCTTCCGCAACCGGTTTGCCTTTGATCGCCTCCGTCATCATCGAGGCGGAAGCAAGGCTGATGGAACATCCGGTGCCTGTAAAACGAACATCCGTGACGAGACCGTCTTCAATCTTCATCTGCAGCGTGATCTCATCGCCGCAGGTGGGATTTTTTAGATCGATGCTGAGCGTCTCGCCGCCAATGCTGCCCTGATTGCGCGGATGCTGATAATGATCCATGATTACCTGTCGATACAGATCATCTAATTGCATGGCTGAAAAACTCCTTCGTCGTCTCCAGGGCGCGCGCCAGGACATCGATATCGTCTTCTGTGTTGTAGATGTAGAAACTCGCGCGCGCCGTCGCCGCCACGTCCAGCCACCGCATCAGCGGCTGGGCGCAGTGATGGCCGGCGCGAATCGCCACACCTTCCGAATCGAGAACGGTGGACACATCGTGAGGGTGAACACCCGACACGTTAAATGTAACGAGCGCGCCGCGCTCTCCGGAAGGTCCATAGATCGTCAGATCCGCGATGGCGCCGAGACGTTCCATTGCGTAACTCGTAAGTTGCGCATCGAGACGGTGAATCGTGTCCATCCCAATCTCATTCAGGTAGTCGATCGCAACCGCCAGACCAACCGCTCCGGCGATGATGGGGGTGCCGCCTTCAAATTTCCAGGGCGCTTCCTTCCAGGTCGATTGAAACAGCTCCACCGTATCGATCATCTCGCCGCCAAAATGCGACGGTTCCATCTGTTCCAGCACCTCACGTTTGCCGTATAACACGCCGATGCCCGTCGGCCCCATCATCTTGTGTCCAGAGAAAGCCAGGAAATCACAATCGAGGTCCCGTACGTCGACCGCCATATGCGGCACGCTCTGTGCGCCGTCAACGACCATGATCGCGCCATGCCGATGAGCGATCGCCGCCACTTCCCGGATCGGGTTGACGGCGCCCAGAACATTTGAGACATGCGTCATGGAAACAATTTTCGTATTCTGTGTGATGGTCGCCTCGACATCCGCCAGCGAAACGGTTCCATCACTCTGCAACGGCACGTATTTTAAAGTCGCTCCGGTCGCCTGGGCCACCTGCTGCCATGGGATCAGATTGCTGTGGTGCTCCATGGGCGTGATGACAATTTCATCCCCCTCGCGCAACCGTTTGCGTGCATACCCATGCGCGATCATGTTCAGGCTTTCCGTGGTGCCCCTGGTAAAGACGATCTGGCGCTCGGACGGGGCGTGGATAAAGGCGGCCACCTTCTCCCGTGCGCGTTCATAGGCGTCCGTAGCGCGCGATCCCAGCGTATGCACCCCGCGGTGAACATTGGAATTGTCTTCTTGGTAATACTTTGACACCGCATCGATCACCTGACGCGGTTTTTGCGATGTTGCCGCGCTGTCCAGATAGACCAGCGGTTTGCCGTTCACCTTCTGATCAAGAATGGGAAAGTCGCGGCGAATCATGGCACGATCCATTCAGGCCATCTTCCTCTCAAGGACGTCTTCCACAGCCTTGCGCACGATGTCGACTGGCAATTTCGCGAGTATGGGATCCACAAATCCCCACACGATCAGGCGTTTTGCCGACGCCTCAGAAATTCCGCGCGACATCAGATAAAACAGTTGGTCTTCATTGATTTGCCCAACCGATGCAGCGTGTCCGCATTTGACGTCATTTTCATCGATCAACAGCATCGGGATGGCGTCCGCGCGGCATCCCGGATTCAGCATCAGCAGTTTTTCAGACTGTTGACCATTCGCGCCGCTTGCACCCCTAAGAATCTGCGTCAGCCCGCGATACACAGCGTTTGCTTTCCCCTGCATCACACCGCGCGCCGAAGTGTCGCTCTCGCTGAATCTCCCGATATGCACCATGCGCGCTGTCAGGTCCATGTGGGCGCGGCCAGCGCCCAGAGCAATCGTGTGGCTTGTGCTGACGCTTCCTTCTCCTTCGAGCAGAGAACCATATTCGGCGACCGTATACCCATCCCCGACTTCGCCCACGACCCAGTTCATTTCAGCGGAACGCAGCACCCGCGCCCGCCGCACCAGAACATTGGTCGCCTTGCGCGGAAAATCCTGCACTGTGCCAATCTTCATCTTTGCGCCGTCGCCTACGACAACCTCCGTCACGCCCACCTGCAGTTCGTCCCCCAGCGTGGACGGAGCCACATAGGAATCCAGAAAGGAACCCTGACTGCCTGCGTCAGCAACGATCAGGTTGCGTATAAATGTGCCAGAACCGCCCTGCGTCGTCACGGACAGAAGCTGCACGGGCTGCGTAAGTTGCACATTCTTCGGTATATACAGGAAGATTCCATCGCGCCATAATGCGCTTTGCAGCGCAATCAGACTATTTTCGTCCGAGGGAACGACCGTTCCCAGATGTTTTTGGACCAGGCTCGCATGTTTGGTCACGGCTTCGCGCAAACTGCAAAATATGACACCCTGCGGCGCGAGTTGGTCGACCCCGCTCACATGGACCACGCGACCATCCGCAATGACGATCAGCGGGTGTTGATCCTGCGTGTTCATGTGTGTGTCCGCGATACTCCGCCAGGCTGATGAATGCCCGTCAGTTGTGGGCAAGACACTGAATGCGTGCGTGTTCCGTTTGGAGAGATCGCTCTTTTCAAAGCGCGCCAAGGGGAGTTCCGCATAGTGCGCCAGCGCCTTGCGCCGGAATTCGAGCGCAAACGCAGGTTCCTGCAAAGTAGCAAAATACGGTTCAGCATCCAGGACGGCGCCAGACGCTTCCTTCACTGTATTCACGTCAGCACACCCCCCTACGCGTTTGCCGAGACAGTCTCGTCAACGATTCCCAGTTCATCTTTCAACCAGTCATATCCGCGCGCTTCAAGTTCCAGTGCAAGTTCCCGGCCGCCCGAACGAACGATGCGTCCCTGCATCATCACATGCACGCGATCGGGAATGATATACTGCAACAGTCTCTGATAATGGGTGATGATGAGCAATCCAAACTCCGGCCCGCGCAGAGAATTGACGCCATCGGCGACGATGCGCAGGGCGTCGATGTCAAGCCCGGAATCGATCTCGTCGAGTATCGCCATGCGCGGTTTCAGAACCGCCATCTGTAAAATCTCATTGCGTTTCTTTTCGCCGCCTGAAAAGCCTTCGTTGAGATAGCGCTCGGCAAACGAAGTGTCGATACTGAGCGATTTCATCTTGCCCTGCAGTTCGCGGTGAAACTTCAGGACAGGCACTTCATGGCCAACGCCCAGTTTGGAGTTCAAAGCCATACGCATAAAGTTGGCGTTTGAGACTCCCGATACCTCGCTCGGGTATTGCATCGCCAGAAACAGCCCCATGCGCGCCCGTTCATCGACACTCATGGCAAGCAGATCTTCGCCGTCGATTGTGGCTTTTCCCGCAGTAACGGTATACTTCGGATGCCCCATGAGCGATGACGCGAGCGTACTTTTGCCCGTGCCGTTCGGTCCCATGATGGCGTGCACTTCACCGCCGCGAACCGTCAGGTCAACGCCGCGCAGAATCTCTTTTCCCGCAACCTCCGCATGCAAACCGGAAATCTTTAGCTCTGGAATGTTTGCCATACATTTTCCTCCTACAATCAGCGTTGTCCGCAAAACGGTCCACACAGACAGTCGATGCGAAACAGGCTCGACATATAAAGTTGACTAATTTAGTCGCCTTTATGCTAACACAAAGCGAAAAAAAAGCAAGCGTCCTGAACTTGCAACGCTTGCAAATACGGCGCCTGCTTTCGACTGACACAAAATCTTCAAAAAAGCTACCACACTACCCAATAGATCGCCCTGGCGCTTGCGCGCCGCCAACAGTCCTGTTAAAACAGGTAACGCATGACCAGTTTGGCTTCCTCGGACATCATGTCCTTATTCCACGGCGGATCAAACGTCAAATCGATCTCAACCTCGTCAACACCGACCGCTTCTATGCGCCGCACAATATCGTCCTGCAGTTCCTCCATCGCCGGACAACCCATGGTTGTGAGCGTCATGCGAACGATCACTTTTTTCCCTTCGTCGACAATGGCGACGCCATAAATCATACCCAGATTGACGACGTCAATCTGGATCTCTGGGTCCAGCACTTCCTTCAACTGCTCATAGACCGCTTCTTCAGTGATCATGTTTCTCACACCTCCCACTTTACAAACAACACTCCGCATGCTGGCTCCTATGTCATATACTGCGGGTGTCGATGAACCATTGCGCCTTCTATAATACATGTATACTTCAAGTCCGCAAAGCGGTCTGCGCAAGCAACGCAGTTTGACCCGCTCGGACACGGCGCGGAGGTCAGTTATGCCTAAAATATCTATTCTGGCTGTATCGGCGGCCCTCATTGCGGCCGGCTATCTTGCCGCCATACCAGTGCGCGGCGTCACCAGCCAGATCGTGGCGGCTGCGGTCGCTGACCCGCCAGTGTTGCGATCACCCGCCGCGCGCACAGGGATAAGGCGCTCTGAAAGCCCTGCCAACGCTACCTTTGCCATGATGATGAACGACCGGCAGGCTGCCCTTTCTTCGGGCAGCACCGTCACTCTGCAGGCGGGAACGCTGTGGCGCGTGCTGGCGCAACAGGGCGCTGTGGCGACCCTGGCCACGCCGGCGGGAACGGTTGCTGTACCCGTCGCTGCGCTGAAAGAACTGACCGTGACGCAGAACCCCAGCCCAGTCACAGTCAATCCTGTACACGGCAAGGTGGTGCTTGGTTTTGCCGATGCTGGAAACGCCCACTATTTGCGTAACATGGCGCATGACTCGTTATCCATATTTTCACCATTGTCGTTTTCCATTACAGACGCCTCCGGAAATATCACCGGAAGCATCTCTGCCGCCGTTGTGCAGGCCGCCCAGCAGCGCGGCATTTCCGTGTGGCCCATGGTGGAGGCCGGATTTAATCCCGCGCGCACCACTGCGCTGCTCTCCAGTCCCGCTGCGCAGTGGCAACTGCTCACCGCCGTGGTCGCCCACGTCCAGGCGGATCGTCTGGACGGCGTCAATTTCGATTTTGAAGACATGGTTCCGTCTGACGCCCCGCGCCTGACGGGATTCATTCAGGCAGCGGCGACGATCCTGCACACCATGGGCAAAGGCATTTCCGTCGACGTCACACCGCCGTCTGCGGACCCCAACTGGGGAGCTGTCTATGAGCGGGCCGCGCTCGCGAACGCCGCAAACTACGAGATCGTCATGACCTATGATGAACACTATTCAGGCGACCCCAATCCGGGTTCCGTAGCCTCTTTGCCCTGGATGAAACAGAGCATCGCCAATACTCTGGCGCTGGGCGTGCCAAAGAGTAAACTGCTGGTTGGCGTTCCGTTCTATACACGCGACTGGATTACGAATCATGGCCAGCTCTCATCACAGTACATCCCGCTCGCACAGGGGATTGCGGACGAACAGCTGCCCGGCGCAAAAACCGTCTGGAACGCGCACGATGGGCAGGATACCGTCACCTTTTCAGAAGGAGGCGCAACGCATACAATCTGGCTGGAAAATACAACCTCGCTGGCAGAACGTGCGCAGTTTGTCCAGGCGGACGGTCTGGGCGGCGTGGCTGTCTGGCAGATCGATCTGGGTGATCAGGCTGATATTGCTGCGCTCGCCAACCAATTATAGCGTACGCTAACGCGCCCGTATTTCTTCACTGCGTCAGCAGCCTTACATCAATCTTCGCCTGACTGCCGCCGGGTGATGCGGCGAATGCGCCGCTCCCCGGCTGTTTCAGCGCGTTCCTGCAGTCCTGCCGGCGGCAGAACTCCATCCGCCGCCGTGCGCAGATAATCCTGGATCTTCGGCACATCCGTCGGCGTAATCCGCCATATGTCATGCGCAAACAGAAAAGTTTCCGCAGACAGCTGATTCCGCTTCTCCAATTCCTCAAGCGCAAGCCTGATACGATCAGAACCAGAACGCAACATATCCGCGACCTGTTCAATGCTGTACCGTTTCGTCATGCAAACACCTCTCCCAGAAAGCCCTTTTTCACTTGCAGTGTCGCGTCCGCACATTCTGATCATGATCCAAAAAACCTGCCAAGTCCACCCGAATTTCACAGTTCCCCTTGACAGGTTGCCTGTCTGCGCGTCCGATTGGCGTTTCAATTTTTGCGGATCTAACATCAACGGGCGATTTTCGGTATACTACAGATACTGTTCAAGCATGCACGGCAACACCTTGCGAGGAGCTGGCCAGTGTGACGCTAACCGGCATCATCGATATCGGATCCAACTCCATGCGTCTGTCCATTATCAGGCAACTTGAAAACGGCGGATACTACGTTGTCGACGAGCACAAATCAACGCCCCGGCTCAGCAATCACATCGACGCAGGCGGAGCGCTCTCCCCTGTCGGTCTGGACGAGCTGATCACTCATCTGCGGGAGTTTCAGGAACTCTGCTTCGCCTACGGCGTCACCCGCACATTGTCGCTCGGAACGGCCGCCCTGCGCGCCGCGTCCAATGGGCCAGCGATTATCGAGGCAGTCCGCAGCGCGCTCGATCTGAAAGTGGACATCATCAGCGGCCAGGAGGAAGCGCGACTGGGCTACAGCGCCATCACGCACACTCTGGTCCTGAACACCGCCTATCTCGTTGACATCGGCGGCGGCAGCACTGAAGTGTCACTCGTCGAAAATGGTCATCTGGTCGCATCGCACTCCTTTCCTGTCGGCGCCGTTACGCTCGGTCGCTCGTGGCCGCGTACGGTCGACTCGGCAAAGCTTCTGGAGATGGTATACGCGCTTGCGGCGACATTCCGCGGACAACCGTTTCTTGAAGCCTATCAGGAAGTGGACTTGATCGGGATTGGCGGCACGGTGCGCAACATAGCAACCATCCACCAGGGGCAGATCGGATATCCGCTTCCCCTGGCGCACAACTACGCGATGACCCCCACGATGGTTCGCGATATAGTTTTGAAACTGTCCGAATTGCCTCTGTCCCGGCGCAAAAAACTGGACGGCCTGTCAAAGGATCGCGCTGATCTCATCATCCCTGGCGGAGCCATCCTGCTGGCCCTCATGAATGTCATTCGGGCGACGCAGATAAGGGTCAGCGGCAGAGGGTTGCGCGACGGAGCGTTTTATACCAGGATTCTGGGTGAACCCACTGTATCTGGGAATCGGGTGCTCAGAGACAGCGTGGAAAACACCCTGCTGCTATTTCAGGAATCGGTTGCCCACGCAAGTCACATGACCAGCCTCGCGCTGGAACTGTTCCTCGGAGGAGTCGCCGCGGATATCGTTCCCCGCAAGGCGGACAATATCCTGTATGCGGCCGCCATGCTGCACCGCATCGGCGTGCAGGTGAATTACTACCACTATGACATGCACACGTTCTATCTGATCGTCAACAGTTCGCTGTACGGACTGACGCACCGTGACATCATCATGACGGCTGCTGTCGCATCCTTTAAAAACCGCAACAAGCTGCGCAAGATGTGCGGCCCCTACCGCTCCATACTGTCGGAGAACGATTTGACGCTGGCCGCCAGACTGGGCGTGTTTGTGCGCCTGGCCGCCGCGCTCGACCGCAGACACGACGCGCGCATCGCAAACGTCCGGATGGACACGGATGGACAGGCGCTGTCTGTCTATCTGCCCGCAGACGCAGACGCGGATCTGGAAATGGCGGCGGCGCAGTCCCTCGCCCCGCTGGTCAAAAAAATATTCAACCTGAATCTGATTATTGTTGTCAGCGCGTCAGAGGAATCGCTGCGCGCGGAGAGGAGTTGATTTCATGCGCTTGCGCAAAGCCCGCGGCCTGGGTCGCACGATGAATTATCCGGGTCGCCTGTTCATCGTGGAGGGAACCGACGGGTCCGGAAAAAGCACGCAGATCTACCTGTTGAAAAGATGGCTCGAAGACAACGGATACCCCGTATTTTTTACGGAATGGAATTCCAGTGAACTGATCAAAACAGCCAACAGAAAGGCCAAAAAGAAGAACTTGCTGACACCGACAACATTCAGCCTGATTCATGCGTGCGACTTCGCGGACCGTTATGAAAAAATGATGTTGCCGCATCTGCGCGCCGGTTACATTGTGCTGGCGGACCGTTACGTGTATACCGCCTATGCGCGTGACATGGCCCGCGGCTGCGATCCTGAATGGGTGAAAAACGCTTACAGTTTTGCGGTCAAACCAACTGTCAGTTTCTATTTTCAAACACCGCTCGACATCTCTCTGGAGCGCATTCTCAGCGCCAGGCCCCAACTCAAGTACCACGAAGCGGGACTTGATCTCGGACTGTCCCAGGATCCGGTGGTGAGCTTCAAACTCTTTCAGGGAATGATCAAAGAGCACTATGATGAGATGATCCATGAAGAACATTTCCACGTGATCGATGCGACAGACACTGTCGAATATCAGCAGCAGATTGTCCGCCAGATTGTCAGTGAGCATCTGCGGGACTACACCGCCCCCACCATGAAGGGAGAGTCGCCGTCATGAGCCTGAGAGACATCATGCCAAAACGTTTTTACGGCGCAGGTCTTCCCTATCTGCAGGATACCAGCTACAGCGGCAAGCTGATCGTCATCGAAGGCGCCGACTGTTCCGGACGCTCAACGCAAACGCTGCTGCTCAAGCAGTGGCTTGAGTACAACGGCCATGCGGTGATGGACACGGGAATCAAACGCTCCGATCTCGTCAGCAACGTGATCGATCGCGCGAAAATGGGCAATGTCCTCGGCAAAACGACATTAAGCCTGCTCTACGCGACGGATTTTGCCGATCAACTGGAAAATAAGATCATTCCCGCACTGCGCGCCGGGTTCATCGTGATTGCAGATCGCTACATTTTCACCCTGATGGTGCGCGATGCGGTGCGCGGAGCCGATCCAGACTGGCTGCATGAGCTCTTTGGATTTGCGCTTATTCCCGACCTGACTTTTTATCTGCAGCTTCCTTCAGAAGTATTGCTGCATCGGCATTTTCAGCGGAGGGGTTTCCTGGAATACTGGGAGTCCGGAATGGATCTGTCTCTATCCACCGACATGTTCGAGAGTTTCAACCGCTACCAGATGCTCTGTCGGCAGCAGTTTGACGATCTTGTGCAGGAGTACGATTTCGTTACCCTCGATGGCGCGCGAGAAATATCCGAAGTTCAGGAAGACTTGCGGTGGCATGTTGCGCAATTGCTTGAGGAGCAGGCATGATCGCGCTGCGCCACCCCACCCTGTCATCCGATCTCCTCCATAGCGCGTTCGAGATGATGCGGCTGTACGAGACGGACAGCGCACACTGCGAGCGGGTCGAAGCGTACGCCCAACAGATCTTTTCGTGGATGTACGCGGAGAGCGACGCGACACCATACAGCGCAGCAGAGGATGAGGCGGGATTGCGAACGCGTCTCAGCCTGGCGACTCTGCTGCATGATATCGGACACTACATCGCGGACAAAGGCCATCACAGGCACAGCCGTTACCTCGTCTTGTCCGCTCGCCAAACACAGACATGGCAGACTCTGCTGCGCTCGGACGTCGCCGCGCTGGTCTTTGCCCACCGCAAGCCTGCCAAGCGCGCGTGGCTGAACGACTATTTTGACAATCGCCCGACACTGTTCCAACTGGCGGCCATCTTGCGCGTCGCAGACGGGCTGGATCGCGGGCGCGCCGGCAGCGTGCAACTGCTGTCGGGAACACATCGCCAGCGCCAGTTTCATCTCGAAGCGGTCGGTGTCAGCGACTTTGTTGCGAAACATCTGACGGAGAAAAAAGCGGACGCGTGGAAATGGGCGTTTGGTCATTCTCTCGTTCTCAAAACCCGTTTGACTCCGTAAAGGACGCTGACCAGCGCTGCGGCCGCCGCCACGGGAAGTCCATACGGCCATCCGCGCAGCGCCGGGTCATGCGCGATCATGCCGCCCGCTACAAAAGCAAGCACAGCGGCGCCCGTATACACCAGTACGCGCCGTTTTTCCAGCATGTTCGCGATCAGCGCGCTCGCGAACATGATCAGAGTCACACTGAGAACCAGACCGATCACCAGCAGCGTTTCATTGCCTGCGGCGATCCCCGCCAACGCCACCACATTGTCGAGGCTCATGACGACATCGGCGAAGACGATCGCGGCGACCGCCCCCACCATCCGGCCAGAAGACCGATTCTCTCCCGTCTGCCCGCGCTCACTGTCGTCCGGCCCCGGCCGTCTGCCCAGCAATCCGACGGCCAGATAGGCCAGCAGCACGCCGCCCGCAGCCTGCAGATAAGGCAACCTGACCAACCCGGACGCCAAGAGCGTCAGCCAGATTCTGATGAGAATCGAGAGTCCGGTTCCAGCGCCGATGGCAAAACGGCGCTGGTGGACCGGAAGACGGATCGCTGTCATTGCGATCACGAGCGCGTTGTCGCCCGACAAAACCACGTTAACGAGCAAAATTTCAGCGAGTTTGAGCACGCTGGCTGCAATCACCTATAAAGCCACCCCTTCGCGCATCACACGCGCCATAACAGCCCTATACGATGGTCAGACGGTCAGACGATAGTCAACGATTCAACGATGGTCTTCCCAGGCGGGGTCAGACGCCCCGTTTTCTCCTTGCGGCAACACGCCGCCACAGGATGTACAACGCAAAGAACAGAAGACTCAGAACGCCCAGTAACCAGAGTTCCTTCTGGTGCTCCCGAAAGTGCAAGATGCGATGACCTACGTAGGATTCAAGCGCGATCATGGGCGCCTGTCCGAAAAATGTCGCCAGTAGAAACGGAGCGAGGCGCACCTTCGTCGCTCCAGCCAACACGTCAATCGCGGATGAAGGCAGCCACGGTTGCAGTCGCAGCGTAAGAATGGTCACAAATATGGGCCATGCACCCTCTGCTGGAATTCGGGTAAAGACGCGTTCCAGCTTTGGGTGTCGGTTCAAAAATCGTTCCAGCGGCTTGAGCAACATGCTCTTCACCGCCCGCCGGGCGAGTGTGTAGAGTAAAAGGGCGCCCGTGAACGCCCCGGCAAATGTCGTGATATAGCCAATAATGAAACCGTGAACTGTCGCGTTGAATCCTGCCAGAATGGCGAACGGAGCGAATGGAACGAACGTCTGGACCAGGATCAGGCCATAACTGATGCCGATTCCGAATACGCCGGCCCGTCGCATCAGATCTGGAATTTTCCACCATACGCCTGACATGTACAGCCAGGTTCCGCATGCGGCCAAAGCGATCAGACCGCTTCCCCACATGATGATTTGACGCCTTTGGACGTGAATCGACCGTGTCCCCTCCCCTTCGCGCTACGATACAGTCTGCCCAGAAACGGCGCCGTCTTTGCCAGAACTGAATCGCGCGCGAATATATTAGGAAAAGAAGAACATCATCGCAAAGATTGCGTATGTAGCCACGACCATGACGCCCTCATACCAGTGGGATTCTCCATCCAGAGAAACCAGACTGACAAGGATCGTGGTCAGAAAGATGACCACGACTTCTGTGCCTGTGAAGACAAGCGTGAGCGGACGGCCGGACAATGCGCCTACGAGCACCAGAACAGGCGCCACAAAGAGAGCGATCTGCAGGCTGGAACCCACAGCAATTTCGACGCTGCCATCCATCCTGTTGGTCCGCGCCAATAAAATCGCAGAAAAAAACTCGGGCGCGACGCCAATGAGCGGCACGAATACCAAGCCCACAAACTGCTCGTTCAGTCGCCATTGAATCGTCAGGGGAATGAGCGTCTGGACCAGCTCCTCACTCACCAGCGCAACCAGGACGGTGGCGGCAAGCAGTATCGTCACCGTGCGCGCAAACCCCGGCGGCAGAACAATCTCCGATCTGCGATCCGCCGCCGTAAGAAATGTTCGATGAGTAAAGAGAGAGAACACAAACCCCAGAATGTACACCAGCAGGAACACGATGGAGACGCCAATGCTGAGCGGCTCGGCGCTGAGGACACGCGGTCTGGAAAAAGAATAGATGCTGGTGATCGTCAACCCGATGACAGCGACAAACAGCATGACGCTGTTCAGTCCGGCCTTCATTTGATTAAACGTCTGCAGCGGTCTGCGCAACCCGCCGACAAACATGCACACACCCAGCGTCAACAGTAAATTTGCCATAATACTGCCAATGATGCTTGCCTTTACGACGGTGTAGAGTCCTGCGCGCAGAGCCAGGATCGCAATCATCAGTTCAACGCTGTTGCCAAAAGTAGCTCCCAGGAGTGCGCCTATCGATGGTCCGAGGGCTTCGGCCAGCACCTCAGTCGCTTTCCCGATGACCTTGGCCAGCAACACCACAGTGACGGCCGCCGCAACAAACGTAACCGAAGGGTTCCCATGAACCCATGCAGAAACAAAAGTCGCCCCCGCCATAATCGCAATCAGCAGCAGTTGCAATTGCGGTCTGCCCATACCCCACCCCATCGACCCGCGCAATGTGTTACGTGACTGGCGGTACAAGCTTGATTATATCACCCCCTATCGCAGACTGTGGGCCTGCTCAGGCGGGGTCGTATCCTGAAAAATCGCCGCAGGCGCATTTTCTGCCTGGCCGCTAGTCAGCGATCGCTCATAGCGGGCCTGCGCTATGATGTCCTCCCACTCTTCACGCGTGTAAACCAGCCATGCGACGCTCCGGTCCACGAAGATCAAGCCCTCCGCCAGCGCGCTGACCGTTCCTTTGCGCAACGCCGCCTTGACGCCCGGCGCGGTAAGCGCGCCCGCCGCCACTGTTCCGGCCGCGACCAGCCAGCCCAAGACACGTTTTCTTCCCATCGGCAGCATGTCCCCTTTCAGCCTCAGTCACAGTCGCGGCGGGCGCATCCACCCGAGCAGATTGTGCTAGGTTGCAGCACGATATGACCCCCTTTGTCGCAATACATTCTGTGCCGCATAGGCAGCCAGCGCGCCGCCTGCAGAAATGGCCGCAGCGGACAGCGGCATGGAAACAGTCTGAAAAATACCCTGCAATGGTTTGAGATACACCGTTGCCAGCAGCAGCAGCAAGGACCCGACAAATGTGAGCCGGAGCAGCCTGTTTGAAGGAAGCAGCGCCGACTTCGCCGCATCGTCCTGATGCCAGCTCTCTATCTGAATGAGCTCAGCCGACGCCAAAGTCACCATGGCCATGGTCTGGGCCAGCTCCTTATTGGCAAAGAGCGACAACCCCGCGCGAAACACTGCCAGTGTAGACAGTCCGATGGCGACTGCACGAGAAACAATCTGCCGCAAGTACGCGGGATCTGTCAGATCGCGTTCAGGCAGCAACCTGACCCCGCGCGGATCGACCGGTCGGCGCAGCGCGGCGAGCGCGATCGTAGGGGCTGCGTCCGTAAACAGGTTGACAAGCAGGATCTGAATCGGCTGGAATGGGAGCGGCATGCCAAGCAGAATTGCCAGAGCGGCGTATAAGAGTTCTCCCAGATTGCCGGACAGCAGGTAACCAAGCGCCCTGCGGATGTTGCCGAGCACCTCCCTGCCCTCTTCGACTCCGTTTACGATCGTGACAAAATTATCGTCGGTAATGGTCATCGCGCTGGCTTCTTTTGTCACGTCAGTACCCGCGAGCCCCATGGCAATCCCCACATCCGCCTGTCTGACCGCAGGAGCGTCGTTCACTCCGTCGCCAGTCATCGCCACAACCTGCCCCCGCTGTTTCAGGGCCTTCACAATCGCCAGCTTATGATGTGGAGAAACACGGGCGAAAATCGCAACGCGCGCCACAGCGCTACGCAGTTCCGTTTCTGTCATGCGTTCTACTTCGTGGCCTGTCAAGAGACAGCGGCTCACTGCGTCGCTTACAAGACCAATCTCTTTCGCCACCGCAAGCGCCGTTGCGGGGTGGTCGCCAGTGATCATGATCACGCGAATACCCGCTTCCCGACACAGTTCAATGCTCTCCTTTACCTGAGCGCGCGGGGGATCCATCATGGCGCATAAACCGACAAATGTCAGCCCAGTCTCCCATTCTTCCGGCAGTGCGCCGGCTTCGCTTCCAGCGATCGCGCTGCGCTCCTGCGCGGTGAGTGTACGCCTGGCAAAAGCGATCACACGCAGAGCCCCCCTCGCCATGGCGTCCGCCCGCTCCAGGACAGCCGACCGCTTTGCGTCCGTAAGCGGTTCCTGTCTTGTCGCGCCAATGACAAAACTGGAGCGGCGAATGATTTCCTCAACGGCGCCCTTGCTGATCAGCTCATACTGTCCGTCTGACACACAGACGACGCTCATCCGCTTCCGTTCTGATTCAAATGGCGCCTCATGCGTTCTGCGTGTCCTCTGATTCAGCGCTCTCACATCAATACCCGCCTTCACTGCGAATGTAAGCAGCGCCGCTTCCGTCGGATCGCCCCGAATGGTCCAACTGCCGGCGTCCAGATCTGCGGTTGCTTTAACGCTTGTCCGCAAAGACCGGCTCTGGACCACGATGTCAGCGTCATTACACAAAACGCTCAGCCGGGCCAGTTCCAGCACCTCTGAGAAAGCAGCGCCGTCTCCCGTGACGGGGCGAATCTCTCCGTGTGAACTGTATCCCTCGCCGGTCACCCGCCACTGCCCGGACCCTGTAGACGCCAGACGCACCGTCATTTCATTTTTTGTCAGTGTTCCCGTTTTATCCGCACAGATGACTGTGACTCGGCCGAGTGTCTCCAGAGAAGACAGTTTGCGAACCAGCGCGCTTGTACGGGCCATTCGCCGGACGCCGGCCGTCAGGGCAATGGTAATGAGAACTGGCAGCCCCTCGGGAATCGTTGACGCCGCAAGTGTCATGCCCGTCAAAATCGTATTCGCTGCGGGAAGACCGCGCAGCAGTCCAACTGCGACCACAACCCCGACGACAAGCACGATCCCGGTAACAAGAATGCTGCCCAAACGGCGCACCTTCACCTGCAGGGGAGTCAGAAGCGGATCGTCGACTGACAAGTCTGAGGCGAGTTCCCCCATTCCCGTGTAGCGTCCTGTCGCTGTAACAAGGATGCGCGCTTTTCCACGAATCACTCCCGTACCAAGCCGCACGAAACTGTCGCTCCTGTCCTTTGTTGCCGTTCCCTGCGCCGCGGCACATTTTACAACGGGAAATGTTTCTCCGCTGAAAGTCGATTCATCGACTTCGAAATGGCGCGCATAGACGACAATGCCGTCCGCAGGGATCCGATCCCCCGCTTCGACCACGACGAGATCCCCCGGCACAAGGTCTGTTGCCGGCACGACATGGGCCAGCCCATCGCGCACGACGGTCGCCGCGTCGGAGGCCAGTGCTTTGAGGGCAAGCGACTCACGGGAAATCCGCTGTTCCTGAATGACTGCCACCACCGCATTGGCGGCCAGGACCGCTGTGATTGTCAAAGCGTCGACAAAGCGCAAGAGTGCAAGCGAAATCCCCGCCACACCCAGCAGCGTCAGACTCATGGGGTCCCGAATCTGGTTCACGGCGATCTTCCACGAGGATGGTGTGCGCGGTTCGGGCAATTTATTTTGCCCATAGAAAAGCAGGCGCCTGGCCGCCTCTTCTCTGCTAAGTCCCGCAGTCGCACTCTCCGCGCCCCGCTGCGTGCTGGTTGAGACCGCCGTGGGAGCTGTGCTGGAGTCCGTCGCCGCTGTGCTGGAGTCCGTTGCCGCTTCCGGCACACTGCTCGGGGAATGCTGTCCGCCCGTCATTTTGCGCCGCATAAATAAGCCGACGGCCGCATCGATATGCGATCGCAGGTCCTCGGAGCGGTCTCCCTGCGGACCATCGGAAACGTCGTACAGGACCAGCGCCCTGCCTGTGCGAACGTCCGTCCGAACTGCGGTTACTCCGCGCTGCGCCGCCAGTTTCGCAACCAGGAACCGTTCCAGCGCGGGGTTGCCCCGCAGACCTGGAACACAGAAACGCAGACGACCCGGCCACTGCCGCGCCACCGTTGTCAGTTGCATTGCCATAGCAAGACGTCCCACCTTATCCATATAACTGCGTAACTGCTTGCAAACATAGTATAAGCCGGTCAATATTTCGTATCCGCGGCAAACTCACCCAGTCACAGTGAAACAGGACGATTCCTTGATACCATGGGATTTGTCCTTTTATGGTAAGTGGTATCCTTGTGTTATTAGATCGTTGGCAGTACAATCTAAGCATGACACAGAGAGCTTACAAATACCGCTTCTACCCAACAGACGAACAGGCACAGCAACTCGCCCGAACCTTCGGGTGTGTTCGCTATGTCTACAATTGGGGCTTACGTCTCAAGACGGACGCCTACTACAAAGACGGGAAGCGACTGTATTACGCAGACCTGTCCAAGCAACTGACCGTCTTGAAACAGCAACCGGAAACGGTATGGCTCAACGAAGTGTCGAGTGTGGCGTTGCAACAATCGCTCGCCCATCTGGATAAAGCATTTCTCAACTTTTTTGAAGGCCGCGCCAAGTATCCCGACTTCCACAAGAAACACGACAGGCAGTCTGCGTCCTTCATGACATCCGCCTTCAAGTGGGATGGCCAGAACGTCACGCTTGCCAAGATGAAAGAACCTTTAGATATCCGATGGTCGCGTCATGTCTCTGGCGCTCCTTCTTCTGTGACCGTGAGTCGCGATGCCGCGAACCGCTATCACATTTCAATTCTTGTGGACGAAGTCACCGCGCCGTTGCCGGAAGTGATGGCGCAGATCGGGCTGGATCTTGGGTTGACAGACGCGGTGATTATCTCTACCGGTGAGAAGATTGGGAATCCGCGCTTCTTCCGTCGGGACGAGAAACGACTTGCGATGGCACAAAGACGTTTGGCGAAGAAGCAACAAGGTTCCAGGAATCGGATCAAGGGCCGTCTCAAAGTCGCCCGTATCCATGCACGCATTGCAGATCGACGCAACGACTTCACCCACAAACTCACCACACGGCTTGTCCACGAAAACCAAGTGATCGCCGTCGAGAGTTTACAAGTGAAGAACATGACCCACAACCACAGTCTCGCGAAATCCATTGCCGATGTCGGATGGTCCGAGATGGTCCGGCAACTCGAATACAAGGCCGCATGGTACGGACGCACACTTGTTAAAATCGACAAGTTCTATCCATCGAGCAAGCGGTGTTACGATTGCGGGCACATCATGCAGAAGCTGCCGCTCGACGTACGCAAGTGGACATGTCCTGAATGCGGCGAAGTGCACGACAGGGACGTAAACGCCGCACAGAATGTATTAGCCGCCGGGCTGGCGGTGTTAGCCTGTGGAGAGGCCGTAAGACCCAGGCGTAAGTTGCAAAGCAAGCGCCAGGGCAAGCCTCAGCGAAGCAGGAAAACCGAGTAGCGATACTCGGAATTCCCCGGAGTTATCCGTGGGGAGGAGGTCAAGGTAAGATGGCAAGTAGTGAAGGGAGCAGACAACATTGGCGATTTCGGCCCGCATGAAACGGCGCCTGACCTGGATCTGGGGAGCCGTAATCGCGGTTCTTGTTGGTCTTCTCACCTGGCAGGACCGTCAGGACGTCATCCGTGCGCTTCCCTATCTCGCGCACGCCGATTACGCTGTCCTGCTCGTGACCATTGCCTGCGAATTCGTGTTTTTCGTCATTCAGGGGTATGCTGCGCAACTGCTGTACAGGCTGTACGGCAAAAGCACATCCGTCGCCGTCCTGACCGCCATGCTGGTGCAGGCAACCATGCTGAACGAAGTCATGCCCACATCGGGCGCATCGGGCACCGCTGGTTTCGTCTACTGGGGAGACCGCCTTGGGTATGGCCTGCGCGATTCCATCGCCGTCGCGGTCTGGATGACTGTGCTCAGTTACATTGCGATCATTCCCCTCGTGGGAGTCTGTATTCGAGCGGTATTTATCCTCCCGGCGCAACCGCACACGATCATTGTGGACGCCTTGAAAGTCATGATTTTATTTGCTGCGGCGGGGATTCTGGTCCTGTATGGACTCTATCGATACAGCCGGACGGCGGCAAGCGCCGACCACAAAGCGGCAAGCGCCGGCGACGGCCAGGCGGAGGACATTTCACACGGCCGCAAGGACACGCGTTCCGACCGTACCGCGCGCCTGCGCAAGCGTATGCGTGAACGTATGCGTCAGGTTGGCGCGCGATATGGTCGAGACACCCTGGCTGCAGAGTGGCAAAGTGTCGCAGATCAGCCCGGCCGGATGGCGCTGGCGGTGCTTTTGCTCTTTGCCATCTACGCAGTTCGGGTGCTGATGCTGGAACTGTGTTTTATGGCGCTGCACACGAACCTGCAATTCGGTGCGGCGATTTACGCCTACGCGCTGACTCTGCTGTTTTCCGTGGTTTCACTCGCTCCCACAACGCTTGGCGTCGTGGAAGTCGCGCTGACCACTACACTCGGCTGGTTTGGGGTGCCGATTCCGCTTGCTCTTGCGGGAACACTTCTGTACAGAATCGCATCGTTTTGGCTTCCCATCCCTGCTGGATTGCTCTGCCAGTTATTTCTCGGAAAGCGCGTAAAAGCAAACTTAAGATCAACGTAACTGCGCAGCAAAACGATTGCATATAAATGTTAGAGTCATCATGCAGGAAATTTACGGTCATTGGAGAACATATTCAGTACATGCGGTCCAATGCCGCACAGATTAGGAGGCCCTACATGAAAGAAGAGAGAACGACGTTCCCATCGGCGAAACCGAGGACGGATTTGGATGGGCGCGGTGAAGATTCAGCAACCCGGCTGTTTGGCCAAGTGGTCTCCAGCGCCGTTGAATCGGCGCTCAGCAAGGTAACGCGCAAGAACGCAAAGGACAACGTGGCAGTCTTCGTGGATTACGACAATGTCTACTGGACTTTGATGAACCGTTACCGACACGATCCCGATCATGATGATTCCGATAAAAATTTGTTTGAACGTTTATGGAATTTCTATGGGATGGATAATATTCGGATGTTTAAAGCGTATGCAGATTTTGAACAGGTCGACGCCAACCTGACAAGTCTACAGAAGAAACGGATCCAGATCCGCCATGTGTACGCGAATGGAAAAAGTGAAGACAAGGCAAAGAACGCGTCTGACATTGAATTGTCGATTGATGCGATGGAAACATCGTATTCGGACCCCAATATCACATGCTATGTCTTTGTCACGGCGGACAGCGACATGATCCCTATCATGAGTCGCATGCTGTATCGCGGAAAGTACGTCGAACTGTTCTATGTGGAAGACGCCATTGCCAAGCATACCGACATTCGCAACTATGCGCATGAGAGCCATGACCTTCTGAATTTCCTGCATGTGGACATCAGTCCCAAGAATCCGTCCGACTTCATTGAGGATGCGGTCGGATACATCTCAGAATGGCATGCGCAACCCGCCAACAAAACGAAAAATCTGGGTCCCAAATGGCTGCGCGACGGCCTCGCGGATTATCTTTCCATTCCGAGCAACACGGCGAGCCAGGTCATCGATCTGTTGCACCGCGGAAATTATATTCGCGAAGAACTGCGCACCAACGAATACGGAACGCACAAGAATATCATATTGAACACAGAAGTTGAAATTCCGGCGCGGGAACAACTGTCAACAAACTTGTAGCGCACGGCGCCTCTGCCTGGTATCAGGAGCCTGCTTCTGTACGCGGTCTGCGCTTCCGGTCGGATCGGTTCGGTTCCGAGTCGATCAGTTATTCGTACAATGCCTTCGACTCCAAACTGTAAAGATGAACGTTTTCTGCCGATCTGGTTACAATTGTTGTACGATGGCATATGCCGTCGAATCTTGACAGATCGTGCAGATGCGTTTATGATTGTTTCAGTTATAGTGCCCCTATGACCATCCGCCCTTATTGATCCCGCCTTATATGCGCTCCATAGAGAAAGGAGGCCTTTGGCCTCCTTTCTCTATGCGTATGGCGTCGTTCCGACCCCCTGCCGCACCCGGAAAAACGCCGCACCAGATCTAAACTGGCGGAACCCAGTCGTTTACCGCTGTACCCTTCACGTACGGCGGTGGAACAGGGGCGCTGCGAAGCGTTTGCGCAGCAGCAAGCGCGACGGCCCTAGCCATCTGATCCAGGTACCGCGGATCTCTCAGCCGAACGCTGTCCGTCTGATTGGTCAGAAAGCCCACCTCCACCAGCACGGCGGAACATGGCGCATGGCGAATAATAAACAGATTTTTGCGTCCCACCGGACGTTGACTGGATCCCGCCACCCGATTGGCCGCTTCCTGACAGTCTCTGGCCAATTCCATGCCCGCTTCCGAGTGGACGTCGTAAAACACAATCGGCCCCCGGTCACGCGGATTGGAAGAGCTGTTCACATGGATGCTGAGCGATCCGACAGCGCGCGCCTGCCGTATGAAGTCCAACCGATTCTGCAGATCCCGTTTATGACGTCCCGTCAGTGTGGACGGGAAAAGTTGGGATGCGTCCACATCTGTCTCGCGAGTCATTTTGACCACAAAACCAGTACCCTCCAAATAAAACTTCACACGCTTGGAAATAGCGAGCGTCAGATTTTTTTCCACCAACCCCGCGCCGGTTGTTCCGCCATCAATTCCGCCATGGCCCGGATCGACGACGATGATTCGCTGCATGGCCACAGATGGCAATGCAGCCGCGCGGGCACCCCCGCTGTACGTATTCACAATGGATGTGATCCCCACAAACGCAAGGAGCACACAGACGCGCGCCAGACCCTTCTTCGACGCCAGAGATCGCAGCATGACAGGCCCCCAAAACAATCGAGTTCATTCTTGGGGGAGCAGTGATAATCCAAATTTGGGCAGGCGCATAAGCGGTACATATAGCGTCTGAATAGGGCCTCAGACGCTATATCTGGAATCACTGCGCCTGCATCGCGGACTTTATCACTGCTCCCCTGGTTACCCTGTCACACCAGCGGCAGTTTCATACGGAAAAGATCGCGGCCGCCACGCACTGGCTTAACTATAACGAAGCCTCAATGGTCTCTCCCCGTAAACACGCAACGACAAAATCCAGCAATTCGCGACCCGTCAACTGATTCAACAACACGGAATTCGCCTTGCTCAGACCCTTCCCGCCCGCCCGTTTGCGCGCCTCCATCCCAGGCGACGCACCGATCAGATCGGCGGTTGGGATGCGCACGTTACGGGGCGGCGGCGCGCCAAGATCAGACAGTATCTCGCGCGTCAGTTTTTCCGAACTGCGCTTCACAATCACAACCAGATCACCGACCGTTTCGACCACGCATCCGGCTGAACGCGGGTCCAGCACAAACGCAGTCTGAAGGGTCGAAGTTTGAAAGCGCACCAGCATCGCATCCCAAATCACCGCCTTGTCATAGGCGCTGACCCAATCGCGCACAGTGCGCAACACACTCTGCGCCACCGGCGCGTGACTGAATTCGGTCAGCGCCCGCACCAGATCTTCATATTTCCAGCCGCGCTCCGTGAGCAACAGCATGGATGCGCGCGTAATCCGGTACACCGACATCTCATCAGCCTGCTGCAATTCGCCCAATTGTCCCGCCAGATAGTGCATAATCGCAGGCGCGTCTTCCGGAATCAGCACATCCATATTGGGCTGCACGATCAACTCCATGCGCCCCGTACGCTGTGCCACACTGCCCGCTCTGACCACAAAACCGTGTTCTTCATGCGTACCGATCTCAAGCAATCCACAGAGACCAGCCATCTGCAAAAAAACGGCGATTGACTGCTCCAGGGCGCTTGACGCTCGTTCCGCGTCTCCCCCGAGAGCGTCCGCCAGGCACCAGACGGGCGTCCAGTCCGCGCGCGACGAAGTGGCCAGCCATTCATAGAGGATGCCCACCGCATGACGATGTCCAATACTCAGTACATTTCGTGTAAGCGCAAATACCTCCTCGACCAGTTCAACGTCAGACAGCATCAAAAATGCCCGCAGCTGCTGCCCGCGCAATTTGATGGAGCCGCTTTCGAGCGAAATCACACTCATCTGCTCAAGGATGCGAACGACCAGGAATACCGCGACCTGCACTCCATCCCACGGACCTCCCGACACGGACGCCGGACTGTCCGCCCTGCGCAGGCAGGACATAAGCTTGGGGATTTCCCGCTTGTAAATAACGCTTGCTTTCGTGAGAGACACTTCATTTTTTGTCACATAACACACAAAGCGGGTCAGATCACGCAAAAATGCCCGAGTTCCGCTCGATGCAATCTGTACTTCTGACGGCGAAACGGAAACTGCCATGCTCAGGTTCTCGCAGATCACGCGATAGGCCACAGCGTAAAGGGCGTCAGGCAATTCATAGCCGTCGCCGATGTACCAGATCTGCGTGTGCGCGAGAATTCCTACAGCGACAAGACGCAGAAGAGCCGGCGCGGGGTCTTCGACTGCGCTCTGATATGACGGCAGCGCCTGCAGTAACCGCGACTTGGCAATGCCGGTCGAAAACCCATCACTGCGCATCTCAAGAAGCGCAGTGATGAAAACAGACTGCTCAGACTCCTTCAGGCTGCGCCATACGAGACGAAAGCCTTCTTCGGTTGCGAGACGTTCTGCAATACGAAAGACAAGCGCATCTTTTTTGGCGGCGGGTTCCTCCACAGGTTCGCCCTCATGGCCGCCCAGCATAGCGTCCAGTGCGCGCAATTGCTTGGGTGTGAGTGAAAGTAACGTATAATCCAGACGCAACTAGACAGTCATCTCCCCTGAACGCAATTCTTCCAGATCGGCAATTTCGTATTCATAACCCTGTTCCGTTAAAAATCGTTGACGGCTCAAGGCAAACTCCTGATCTTTTGTTTCCTTCGCCACAATGGTATAGAAATGCGCGTACATTCCCTCCTCCTTCGGACGCATGATCCGGCCCAGCCTTTGCGCCTCCTCCTGCCTAGAACCGAACGCCCCGGACACCTGAATGGCAACGCTCGCATCCGGCAGGTCGACGGAGAAGTTCGCTACTTTAGAAACGATCAACGTTGAAATTTCTCCCACTCGAAACGCCTGATACAGCCGTTCCCTCTCCTGCTGGCGCATGGCGCCCGTTATGAGAGGCGCATTTGTGCGCGCCGCGATTTTCTTCAGTTGGTCGAGATACTGGCCAATGACGAGTATCAGTTCACCGGCGTGGCGCTCCAGCAGTATCGTGACGGCCTCTTCTTTGGCGGACGCCTCGGCGGCGATACGAGCCTTTTCCCGTTGTTCCGCGACGGCGTAATGGCGACGCTCCTCGTCCGACAGTTCGATCCGGACCTCCATGCAAAGCGCCGTGGCAATCCAGCCTTCCGCCTCAAGTTCTTTCCATGGCGCATCGAATTTTTTCGGTCCGATGAGCGAAAAAACCTCGTCCTCCCGGCCATCCTCACGGACAAGCGTGGCGGTCAGCCCAAGGCGGCGGCGCGCCTGAATCTCGGCCGTGATGCGAAACACCGGGGCGGGCAGCAGATGCACTTCGTCATAAATGATCAGCCCCCAGTTGTGTCCAGACAGCAGCGACAAATGAGGGAATTCATCCTTGCCCCGTGGTCGATAGCTAAGAATCTGATAGGTCGCAATGGTGACCTGCGCCGTATCCTTGTGTTCGCCGCTGTACTCAGCCACCTGATCTTGCTGCAGTGTCGTCTTTTCCAACAGCTCGCGGATCCACTGCCGCGCAGCCGTGATGTTGGCCGCCAGAATCAGTGTGGACGTTTGCAGCAACTCCATGGCGCGCAGACCGATGATCGTTTTTCCTGCGCCGCAGGGCAACGTCAGCACGCCTGAACCACCTGCCAGGCCGCCGCCCTGATGAAACGCGTCCGCCGCCTGCAACTGATAGTGACGCAGGGAGAAAGGCCTTTCATCAGGCAGCATGGACACGATCTGAAAGGACAGCCGCGTTCCCTCCGTGTATCCGGCCAGGTCTTTCACCGGGTAGCCCAGTTTCGTCAGCGCCACCTTGACGGTTCCTCGCGAGAGCAGGGGCACCTCAACCTCTGTCGCGGAAAGCATCCTGCGCACCAAGGGAACAATAGACTTGTGATGGATAATCTCCAGCAACGTCATTTCATCCGCAGCAGCGAGAATAAGCCCCTCTTCGCCGCGCCGCAGTTCCAGAATGCCATACCGGTCCATGGTCTCCCTGATAAAACGGGCGATGGATGAGGGAACTTCATAACGGCTCAACTGGCGCAATTGCTCAAGAATTTCCACAGAATCGTGGCCTGCCGCCGCAGCGTTCCAGAGCGACAGGGCCGTGACGCGGTAGGTGTGAAAATGGTCGGGACTCTTCTCAAGTTCCGCAAACTTGGCCAGCATGAGACGGGCGTCGTCCACCCGTTCATTGTGAATGTCAAGCAGGATTGAGCCGTCCATTTGCACAATGACTGGACGCGTTTGCAAGTCCACTCATTCATCACCCCTTGCAGTCACATGATCGTACATTTTAAGTCATATAATCCTACGAAATGTGTACGAGCAACCGCCGCGATCCGTGGGGGCACGTCCAATCTGCAGGAGCGGAACCTTTATGAATGATCAGATTCTAGTAGGACTCAGTTTTATCGTAACGGGCGTTTATCTGACGCTCTTCTGGCGCAACCCAACCCTGGCGTTGCACGGTGTGCAAAGCGCCTGGCTCATGTTTACCAAAGCGTTTCCCTGGATGGCCGTTTCCATGCTCATCGCCGGACTGCTCGAACGTTCTATTGATCGCCATCTGCTTTACAGGCTGTTTGGCGCACAAAACGGGTTTCGCGGCGTGCTTCTGGCTACGTTGCTGGGCTCACTCGGCACCGGATCGCGTTGGGGCGTCTACCCGCTGGCAGCCGCCATGCTCACCGCACGGGCCAGTCTGCCTTCCGTGATGGCGTTCACAACGTCCTGGATGTTGATCAGCATTCCTCGCAGCGCCTCTGAATTCCCCTTTTTCGGCATCCGTCTGACTTTTGTACGGATGGCGCTCAGCTATGCGGTCTCCCTGTTGGCAGGGAGCATCATGCTGTTGTTTACCCGTTCCTGAAAGCGCCCGCAAAAAAATACCCAGCAATGGGCGGGCATACTATAGAATGCGTCAAATATAGTATACCACTCATTGCTAGGCGTTAACCAGACAGGTTAACCTGTCTGGTTCGACTACAGGTGTGAAAGCACCGCCTCAGTCATCTGCGCAGTCGTCAACACCGTTTCCCCACTGCGGGCCAGATCTTTGGTCCGCGCTCCCTGCGCAAGCGCCTGTTCGACAGCGCGCTCAATCTGCGCAGCGGCCGCCTCTTCATGCAGTGAATAACGAAGCAGCAGTGCGCACGACATGATCGTTCCCAGAGGATTTGCAAGCCCCTGGCCCGCAATGTCCGGAGCCGAGCCGTGAATCGGTTCGTACAGGCCCGCCCCATCGCCAAGGCTGGCGGACGGCAACATGCCGATAGAGCCCGTCAACACTGCCGCTTCATCACTCAGAATGTCGCCAAACAGATTCTCAGTTACGATCACATCAAAGGACTGCGGTCTCGTCACCAGGTGCATGGCGCACGCGTCGACAAGCAGATGCTCCACTTCGACATCCGGATATTCACCTTGCATGGATTGAACGACCTCGCGCCATAACCGCGAACTGTCAAGAACATTGGCCTTGTCGACTGACGTCAGCTTTCCCCGCCGCAAGGATGCGGCTGCAAACGCCCGCGCCACGACCCGCCGGATCTCGCCTTCCGCGTAGTACATTGTGTCGTACGCATACCGTTCACCGCCCGCCAGTTCACCCCTCTCGCGTCTGCCAAAATACACGCCGCCGGTGAGTTCCCGTACAATCATCACGTCAACGCCCGAGGCGATCTCCGAGCGCAGCGGCGAGGCGGCTATGAGTTGCGGGAATGCTTTTACCGGTCGCAGATTGGCATATACCCCGAGCGCTTTGCGCAAGGCCAGCAGTCCCGCCTCGGGGCGCAAGTGACCCGGACCCACATCCCAGCGGGGCCCGCCAACGGCGCCCAGCAGGACCGCGTCGGCCGCTTTGACAGCCGCTTCCGTTTCCGCCGGAAATGGAACAGCGGTCGCGTCAAGCGCGGCGCCGCCGAGCAGATGCGACGAAAATTGTGCGGAAATACCGTTCTCATCAATTACTCTCTGCATCACCATGATTGCTGCCTGAACGACTTCAGGACCGATTCCGTCACCCGGCAACACCGCAATTTTGTGGGTCAACCTGTCCACCTCGTCTGTTCCAAAATATCGCTGGCCTCTGCCCGCCGGGATCGTATGCTGCGCCGCTGCTCAAACACGGCTGCGCCGAACTCGCCTCGGCGCAACATACGATCCCGGCTGAGCGGGTTTCACATCCACGCTATGGTTATTTCCCGATGAAATTCATCATGCCGCGTAATGTCTTGCCAACCGTTTCAATCTGATGCTCTGCGGACTGCCGACGCATGGCGGTGAAAGATGGTCTGCCGGCCTGGTTTTCGAGAATCCAGTCGCGTGCGAAGACCCCCTTCTGGATGTTGTCGAGAAGCCCTTTCATGGCTTTGCGCGTGTCATCCGTGACGATTTTCGGACCTGCGTTGTAGCCGCCAAACTCCGCCGTATCGCTGATCGAGTAATTCATTCTTGACAGTCCACCCTCATAAATCAGGTCGACGATCAGTTTCATTTCATGACAGCATTCAAAAAACGCGATTTCAGGCTGATAGCCGGCGTCCACAAGCGTTTCAAACCCCGCTTTGATCAGGTCTGCCACTCCTCCGCACAGCACGGCCTGTTCACCAAACAGATCGGTTTCTGTTTCTTCTTTAAATGTTGTGACCAGAACGCCCGCCTTGGTGCTTCCGATCCCCTTGGCATAGGCGAGCGCAGTGGCGAACGCGCGGCCGCTCGCATCCTGCTGGATCGCGACCAGCGACGGCACACCGCCGCCAGACTCATACACCCGCCGCACCAGGTGACCGGGTCCTTTGGGGGCGACCAGTACGACATCGACGCTGTCCGGAGCGACAATCTGTCGAAAGTGAACGTTAAACCCGTGCGAGAACATCAGCGTCTGACCAGGTCGCAGATGCGGCTCGATGTCCTCGCGGTACACCCTGGACTGCGTTTCGTCTGGCAGCAGGATCTGCAGGATATCTGCGGTCTTTGCCGCCTCAGCGACAGAAACCACAGAAAACCCGTCTTCCTCCGCCTGCGTCGCCGATTTCCCAGGGCGACCAGCCACGATCACCCGCACTCCGCTTTCACGCAAATTCTGCGCCTGCGCGTGGCCCTGGCTTCCATAGCCAATCACAGCCACAATCTTATCGGCAAGCACGTTCAGGTCGGCGTCATGTTCATAATACATTTTCATTTAGTAGTATCACTCTCTTTCGGTTTCAAATAGATCATCGCGCGCATCTTGCGCGGCAGTTTCAATCAAAGGACGGAAAGGAGCCGTTTCGCTCGCGGAGGCGCTTTCCAGGATACCCGACCGCAACAGGGCGGTCACGCCCGTGCGGGCGATCTCCGCCACGCCAAAGGGACGCAGCAGACCGATCAGGGCGTCGACTTTTTTCACGTCTCCCGTGACCTGTACGGTCAATGACGCATGCCCGACATCCACGACAGAAACGCGAAAAGGTTCCAGAATATGCGCGATTTCGGGTCTCGTCGTCTTGGTGGTGTGCACTTTCACCAGAGCCAGTTCGCGTTTCACAGTCTGTTCTTTGGATATATCGTGAACCTCGATCACATCAATCAGCTTCTGCAACTGGGAAACGATTTGCAGAGCCATGGCGTCATCGCCGAAACTCACGATCGTCATGCGGCTGAGACCCTCCTCTTCCGCTGTTCCGACCGTGATACTGGCGATATTGAACCCACGCCTTGCGAACATGCCGGCAATGCGCGCCAGCACGCCGGGGCGGTCGTTGACCAGCACCGAAATCGTCCGTTCCATTCCTAGCCCTCCCATTCCAGCGTCATTTCATCAGTGCCTTTGCCTGGGGGAACCATCGGAAAGACGTTTTCCTCTTCCTGCACAATGAAGTCGATGACAACCGGACCATCATGCGCGAACGCCTGCTCAATCGCCGCTTTGGCTTCAGTAAGTGTGGCGGCGCGCAGTCCAAGCACTCCGTAAGCGGTTGCCACCTTGACGAAATCGGGAGAGCTGATGCGGCTTTCCGCATAGCGGCGATCATAGAAAAACTGCTGCCATTGCCTTACCATGCCAAGGAATTTATTGTTGATCACAGCCACTTTGACAGGCAGCGCATAATCGACGATGGTTTGCAACTCCTGGATGTTCATCTGAAAACTCGCGTCGCCCGCGATACAGACGACCGTGGCGTCCGGCAGCGCAACCTGCGCGCCCAAAGCCGCCGGAAATCCATAGCCCATGGTGCCGAGGCCGCCCGATGTGACGAATTTGCGCGGCTCTGAAAATGGATAGAACAGCGCAGCCCACATCTGATGCTGGCCCACCTCTGTCGTTACGATCGCCTCGCCGTGCGTGCGCTTTGCGATGAGTTCGATAACCTCCTGCGGCTTCAGGCTCGTTTCGTGCGACCTGTAACGCAGCGGCCACTCCGCTTCCCAGGAAGCGATCTGCGTTCGCCACTCCTCCGTGTCAGCGGACAGCCGATCCGGGAGAAGCAACTTCAGGGCAAGCCCCACATCGGCGACCACAGCGATGTCAATCGGAACATTCTTGCCGATTTCCGCGGGGTCGATATCGACATGAATTTTCTTTGAATGCGGCGAAAAGCGTTGCAATTTACCGGTTACCCGATCATCGAACCGAACGCCCAGGGCGATCAGCAGGTCGCAGTTTGTAATCGCCTGATTCGCAGCGTACGAACCATGCATTCCGAGCATACCGACAAACAGTTCTTCGTGCGCCGAAAATCCGCCCAGACCAAGCAGGGTGGACGCCACTGGAATTTGATTGACGCGCGCAAATTGCAGCAGCGCGGCAGAGGCGCCGGAACTGATGATTCCGCCGCCCACGTACAGCAGTGGCTTCTGAGCCTGAGAAATGGCTTTTTTCATCGCCGCGAGCGCGGCGTCAGACGGCGCTGCGGGTACATGATAGCCGCGGGCGCTTGCCGTTGGCAGCGGCGCATCGTGTGCGGGTCCTGCGCTCACCGATTTCGGCAAATCAATCAGCACCGGACCCGGTCGGCCCGATGTTGCGATGTGAAAGGCGTCCGCAAGCACCTGTGGCAGGGTTGCGATGTCTCGCACCTGATAATTGTGTTTGGTGATTGGCATGGTGATCCCGACGATATCCGCTTCCTGAAAAGCGTCGCGACCGATGCTTTCTGTGGCGACCTGACCAGTCAGCACGATCAGCGGCGTCGAATCCATGTACGCGTCGGCGATTCCGGTCACCAGGTTGGTTGCGCCAGGTCCAGACGTGGCAAGCACCACCCCAGGCCGACCGGTTACCCTGGCATACCCTTCGGCCGCGTGGATTGCACCCTGTTCATGCCGAGTAAGAATGTGGCGCAGTGAGGACGAATACAGCGCATCATAGATTGGCAGCACGGCGCCGCCAGGGTAACCGAAAATCACCTCGACTCCCGCCTGCTGTAACAGCGAGCACAGTAGATCAGCGCCAGTACGCACTGCGTTTGCGTCCATCTGAGCGACGGATTCGCGCGCTGCGGCTGGCGCAGTGGCGTCACTACTCCCATACATGTGGTTCTCCTCCTCCGCAATCCTGAATTCTCTCTCTTGCCTCCTGCATCAAGGGCTCTGGCGGCTCGCTGTGCTCACTCTATGCTGCCGCCTCTATATGAGTTGCTACTAGGACCTGCTACTAAATTATAGTCCGAGATACGCCGGCGCCACAACCTTGATAAGCAGATTTTTTTAAAAACTTAAACTTGGCGTCCCTGAGTTCGCACTATTTTGTGAAACGCCTCCAGCAACAGTTTTGTCATGGGGCCGGGACTTCCGTCGCCAATCATGCGCGCGTCCACCTCCACAACGGGGATGAGTTCAGCCGCCGTGCCAGTCAGGAAGCATTCGTCCGCGATATACACATCGTGGCGTGTAAACGGAGTCTCAGACAGCGGGATCGACAGCTCTCTGCACAGTTCCATGATGGCCCGCCGGGTGATGCCGTCCAAAGCGCCGAGATAGATGGGCGGTGTGTAGACGACGCCGCGTTTTACGATAAATACATTGTCGCCCGAACCTTCGCAGACATAGCCGTCTGCGTTCAGTGTGAGGGCTTCCAGAACGCCCGCATTGGCCGCTTCGATCTTGACCAGAACGCTGTTCAGGTAGTTCAGCGACTTGATTTGCGGATTCAGCGCCGCTGGGCTGTTGCGCCTGGTTGCAACCGTGACGATCCGCAATCCCCGTTCGTATAGTTCCTTCGGAAAGAGCTGGATCGTGTCCGCGATGATCACCACATTGGCCTGCGCGCAACCGCGCGGGTCGAGTCCAAGATCGCCCGGTCCGCGCGAAACAACAAGGCGAATATAGCCGTCGCGCAACCCATTGGCGCGGACCGTGTCAATGACCGCCTCAGCCATCTCCTCAAAGGTCAGCGGAATCGTCAGCAGTATCGAGCGGGCTGATTCGTACAGACGCAACAGATGATCGTCAAGACGAAAGATAACGCCGCCATAAATCCGGATGCCTTCAAAAATCCCGTCTCCGTAAAGGAATCCGTGGTCAAAAACGGACACGACGGCCTGCTCTTTTGGCACCAGTTGGCCATTCAGATAAATCCTACGCTCGTCAGCCTGCTGCATTGCATCCACCCCTGCATCTTTTTCTCTCTGACTCGCGTCTCGAAACGCCCTCTTGTGGATATAAAAAAACCGTGCAACAACAGTCGTGACGGCGTGCGGCGCACGCCAGCCAGAACCTGCCGCAGGGCTTTTGTCCCCAAGGTGTACACTCCCGAACTGAGTGCGATGTCGCTCGGACCAGACCCGCAATACGGCGGAACCCTAGACATCCTCCTGACGTTCCTTTGTGAGAAATTTTCATTATTATAAATGCGCGCACCATGAACGGTCAAGGAATTTATTGCGACGTTTATTGCCAAACACGGATTGCAACGCTATAATGTCCGTTGAATGTATACAATTGTTCGCACAATATGGACACCGAGTGAAGAGGAGGACAAGGTGGACGATCCCTACTATCTCATTCGCCGTTCCCATCTGCCAGATGTTATACGACGCACCACACTTGTGACCGAACTGCGCAATCGCGATGCGCATCTCAGCGTGTTGCAGGCCGTGACGCAGATTGGCATTTCACGCAGCGCCTATTACAAATACAAGGATGTGGCCAAACCCTTTCAGGCCACCATGCAGGGCCAGATCGTCACCCTGGCGCTGACGCTCCAGCATCAACGCGGCATTCTGTCGGAGGTGCTGAATCTGCTGGCGGCCCTGCAGGCCAATATTCTGACGATCAATCAAACGTTGCCGCTGCAGGGGGTGGCCACGGTCATTATTTCGCTGGAGACAAGAGATATGACGCGAGAACTGCAGGAGGCGCTCGACGCGGTGCGGGATATGCCCGGAGTTGAACAGACGCTGATCGTGGGCCAGGGCTATTAGCGGCCAAGCGGCCAGTGTACAAGCGCACATTGAGGGCAACAGGGAGAGAGGAGCGGTTCTGCGTGCATGTCCAGATCGGTTTGCTCGGTTGCGGAACTGTCGGCTCCGGCGTGATTGAACTTGTCCGCAAGCGGGCCGACAAGATAGCGGGTTTGACCGGACGGTATCCAGAGATCACCAGAGTTCTGGTGAGAAACCCTTTGAAAGAACGGTCTGTGCAGTTTATGGGAGAAGAGTTGACCACCGATCCGGCCCTCATTTTGGATGACCCCGAGATTCGCGTCGTCATCGAAACAATCGGCGGCATTGAACCCGCCAGATCCATGATTCTGCAGGCTCTGCGGGCGTCAAAGCATGTGATCACAGCCAACAAGGATCTGATCGCGCTGCACGGCGCGGAGATTCTGGAGGCGGCCGAACAGTCGCACGTCGACGTGTTTTACGAGGCGGCAGTCGGCGGGGCCATTCCCCTGATCCGGCCGCTGAAAGAGTCGCTTAGCGCCAACGAAATCACTGACCTCATGGGAATCATCAATGGCACGACAAACTTTATCCTTTCCAAAATGACGGCGACGGGCGCCAATTTTGACACCGTGCTGCAAGAAGCGCAACAGCTTGGCTATGCCGAGAGCGATCCATCCAGTGACATTGACGGACTTGACGCGGCCCGCAAGCTGACCATCCTGGCCTCAATCGCGTTTCACGCCAAAGTCAGTCTGGACGAAGTCGATACGTACGGCATCCGCACCCTGACCGCAGCTGATGTCTCCTACGCGCAGGAACTCGGCGCCGTCATCAAGCTGCTCGCCACAGGCACGGACCGCCAGGGCGATCTGACGCTGCAGGTGCGCCCGACGCTTGTGCCAAAGTCGCATCCTCTCGCCCATGTGTCCGACGCCTATAACGCCCTCTATGTGCGGGGAGACGCCAGCGGCGACCTGATGTTTTTTGGGCGCGGAGCAGGTTCTCTGCCGACCGCCAGCGCGATTGTGGGCGATGTGATCGAGGTCCTGCGCAATCTGCGCATGGACGCTCCGGCGCGGATGAAGCAGATCTGTCTGCCGCACAAACTGGTCAAGCGCGGGCAGAGCGCGCCGTCAAGGTATTATCTGCGTCTGGAGGCGAACGACGAACCAGGAGTGTTCGCTGAGATTGCGAGTATCTTTGGACGGGCGGAAATCAGCATGGAAACCGTTTTGCAAAAACGCGTGCGCGGAGGGATTGCCGAGATCGTCATCATCACTCATGAGATCGCTTCCGAAAAATTGGGGCGCGCTCTCGATGAACTGGCGTTACAGCCGCATCTGCAAGCCATTCACAGTGTGATGCCTGTGTTAGGAGGAGTCGAATGAACGCCGCCCAAAACAGACGGGGCATTCTGGCCCGTTATGCGCAGTTCTTGCCGCTGACTGAACGCACGCCTGAACTGACGCTCGGAGAAGGTTCCACGCCGCTGATCAAGGCAAACTATTTGTCCGAGCGGCTGGGTTTGACTG